>JAEEGI010005382.1_pt1 | contig 29495 bp, 22 predicted proteins | sample 8958751 | NCBI WGS metagenome assembly JAEEGI01 (sample SAMN16246545, study PRJNA631951) | gut metagenome | biome: gut microbiome; feature: rumen; material: KS-attached | host: Bos | place: Iran: Karaj | collected 2018-10 | reverse complement strand
TAGTACTCGACAAGGTCAATCTTGTTGTCGGTCAGGTTGGAGCGAGTTCCCTTGTGTGTAACATCCTGCTCCAGTGTGATCACCGGATACACCAGAACGCTGAAATCGGGCCTGGTCACTGTGTCGACCCATAGCGTAGAAGCGCTGGCGGCCAGATGCCCGCCTGCCGAGAAGCCTATGATTCCCAACTGCTTTACCCCCCACTCTTTCTGGTGGGCACGGCAGTAGCGGAATGCATTCTGCACATCCGTCAGAGGTACCTTGCAATGATGGTTGGGCATACGGTAAAGCACAACGCAGCAGGCAATTCCGTGCTTGAGGCACCAAGCGGCCACACGCGTGCCCTCGTTATAAGAGGAGCAGTACTTATACCCACCGCCGGGGCAGCAGACAAGCATCTGCCCGTTACCCTTCTTGGGAAGATAAATGTCGATGTAAGGATCGTTGATATTGCCAAGGTTACCGTCACCGGTCAACTCATGGGCTCCGCGGAGCTCATTGTCGTCGCAGGGGCCGAGAGTCACGCTCACTCCGTTCTCAACTATACCTTTATCGACGGTCTGTCCCTCGGGATAAAGCTTGAGGGAAATGGAAGGTTTTATATTCTGGGCAGAGCCTACAAAAGCAAAAAGGGCCGCAAGGACCCCTAAAACAAGTTTACGCATATTATTCTCCCGGAGCAATTGCGCCCATCGGGCAAGCGTCGGCACAAGTGCCGCAATCTATACAAACATCGGGATCGATGGTGTAAACATCTCCTTCTTTGATAGCGCCGGTAGGGCATTCGCCCTGGCAGGTGCCGCAAGCTACGCAGGTGTCTGCAGAAATTTTGTAAGCCATAATCTTAATTTTTATTAGTTACGCAAATTTAGGTATTGTATTTGAATTATCAAGTACCAAAGAATATATTTTTTAACTTTGCAGCTATGAGAAAGAACATCATTATCCTGACTCTATCGCTTCTGTGCGCTCTTCCTGCAGCGGCGCAGAAAGATTTCGGCGGGATCGCCCGCTTCGGGAGCACCGTGCACGACTTTGGCAAAATTGATACCAGAGACGGTGCTGTCAGCTGCACATTTGAAGTTACCAACATCAGTTCGGCTCCTATGAACATCTTTGCCGTAATCACAACTTGCGGCTGCACCTCTGTCAAATGGACCCGGACCGATATCGCCCCCGGCGAAAAAGGCACCATAGAGGTGACATATAAAAACGACGAAGGGCCTTATCCTTTCGACAAGACCCTTACTGTCTATTTGTCCGGCATTGACAAGCCGGTCATCCTTCATGTTAAAGGCGTAGCCTATAAAGGTAAAAAATAATTGACTGTCCTGCGGGGCCCATAAAACATGGGAAAAGGGCCCCGCAGGACAGTCAATTATTCTATTCTCTCTCGGCAGCTTTGTCAGGCCCCATAACAACCTCGATCTCGTTGCCGGAAGCGAGCACGGAAGCCACTGCATTGCGTATGCCTTCTGCAGAAAGGGCTTTCACGGCAGCCTCGTACTCGGCGTCGTAGTCCATACCGTTGTAGTTATAGTAGCAGCTGATTTCGTCCATCCAGTGGCTGTTCTGGATACGGCTCTCAGGTATGTTCTTCTTGAAGTTCTCGGTGACGCGGGTCATCTGCTCTTCGGTAGGTCCTTCCTGGGCAAGCTTCTTAAGGCCATCAAGGGCAAGCTTGCGCAGTTTGTCGGAAGAAGAAGGATTGGTATCGAAGTACACCTGGATGAGTGCCTGGTCGACAGGATACTTCTGGATGCTGGTGCTGACGGAGGCTCCGTAGGTGCCGCCTTCAGACTCACGGAGAGTCTCCGTATAGATCATATCGAGGATGAATTTGGCAGCATCGAGATTGACTTCCTCGGCCACGCTGTACTTAACTCCGTAGTTGTTGTAAACCTGGAGAACGGTATTCTTGGGAGTCTGCATATCCACCTTGAAGTCGTTGACCACTACGCCCTGGGCGAAGCGCTCGCCGGTGTCTTTCCACTTGAGAGCCTTGCAGCCCTTGGGAAGTGAGCCTATATACTTCTCTACCAGAGGCTTAAGGGTCTCGGAATCGACATTGCCCACGATGAACACCTTGGCGCCTGCGGCATTCTTGAAGAGCTTGCGGTAGTTACGCTCGGCCACCTTCACATCTGCCTTTGCAAGCACGTCTTCATCGATGACGATGTTACGGGGATTGCCGCCGTAGAGGGTCTTCATGAACTCCTGCTGGAACTTGAAGTTTGGAGTATTGAGCAAGTTGGGCAGGACTGCCGCGATCTGCTGCTTGCCAACGTTGTACTCATCGGCATCGAAGCGAGGATCGACAAAGTTGAGATAAAGCAGCTGCAGTGCAGTTTCGAGGTCCTTGGGCTGGCAGCTTCCGGAGATGCCGTGGCGGATGGAGCTGATGTAAGGAGATATATTAACCTGCTTGCCGGAAAGCATCTTGCTGGTGGTGGAAGAATTGAACTTCGAAACACCGGTATTGCTCTGGAACAGGCTCCAGACATTGCTCTCGAAGGAAGGCAGGTCGGCGGTAGAGATGAGAGACTGGCCACCGTCCATCACGAGACGGATAAGAACCTGGTCTTTCTTGTACTCGGTGGGGAGGAATGCAACCTTGACGCCGTTCGAGAGGGTCCACTCGGTGATACCCTTGACGAGCTGGGCAGTCTTCTTGACCTTGCCGCCCTTGAGGCTTGCAGGATTTACGAATTCGGTCTCGATCTTCTCTTCTGCATTTGCAGCAATCTCAGATGCTTTGACAGCGCTGATGATGCCAAGGAGCTGCTCCTCGGTAGGATCGGCAAGACCTTCTTTCTTGGGGCCGTTGTAGAGGACCACCATATTCTCGTCGGTGATGAGCTGGCCGACCACCTGGTTGATAGCGGCTGTGGGAACCATCTGCATAATGGACTTGGCAAGCTGGTACTCGGTAGCGGGCTCCATATAAGGAGTATTGTTGAAGAAGTTGCTGATGAGAGGCTGTATGAATTCGGAATTCTTACGGCTGTCGGCAGCGCTTGCCCTGCGCTCATAGCGGCTCAGGATATCATCCTTTGCCCTCTGGACTTCTGCGTCGCTGAAGCCGTAGCGCTTCATCTTCTCGACCTCGGTATAGAAAGCCTTTAGAGCGGGCTCTACCTGGCCTTCCTTGAAGGCTACGTCGCCGAGGACCACATCGCAAGTCTCGCAGATCCGGCTGCACATCAGAGCGCCGTTAAGGAAAGGAGCATCGCTCTTGGAAGTAATCTCCTGGAAACGCTCGTTCATCACGCCGCCCACTATGTCCTTTATCATTTCGGTAAGGAATGCTACGTCGGTATTGTTGAATTCCCTGGGCAGAGGCTCGCTCTTCCAAAGGATAGTTACCTCAGAATTAGGGCTTTCGGGATCGGTGACCACACCCACTATAGGCTCTGCATTATCGGGAATCTTGATGACGTCCTTGGCCTTGGGGTTAACAGGAGCGGGAATGTCGGCAAAGAGTTTCTGGATCTTGGTCAGGATCTGGTCGGGATCGATGTCTCCTACTACTATGAGTGCCTGATTGTCAGGACGATACCAAGTCTCATAGAAGTTCACGAGGCTCTCCCTCTTGAAGGTCTCAAGGTTCTCCTGGCTGCCGATAAGAGAGCAGTCGGCAAACTTGGAGCCCTTGTACATATACTGCTTGTTCTGCTCGTACATACGCCAGGAAGCATTGCGGCGGGTACGGCGCTCTTCGATGATAACTCCCCTCTCGTTGTCGATTTCTTCCTGCTCGTTGAGAACGAAGTGGGAATAGTCGTGCATCACCAGAAGGCAGGTATCGATGATACCTTCACGGGTGACAGGGATGTTGTTGAGCATGTACTGGGTTGACTCCACGCCCGTAGAAGCGTTGATGTTGCGGCCGAACTCGGCGCCGATGCTCTGGAGATACTCCAGCATCTGCTTGCCGGGGAGATTCTTAAGGCCGTTGAAGCACATGTGCTCGAGGAAGTGGGCCAGACCGTCCTGGTCCGGAGTTTCCTGGATCGCACCCACGTGGGTAGCAAGATAGAACTCTGCCCTCTGGGCCGGCTTGTCGTTGTGACGGATGTAATAAGTCATTCCGTTGTCGAGCTTGCCAACCTTAACGGCAGGATCGTTGGGAAGAGCGTTCTGGGCGCTTCCGAGAACAGACGCCATAAACATGGCGGCAATGAAAATCAAAACTTTTCTCATATTGTTTTTCGTTAAAGTTTTTGCAAATATAGTAAATATTTATTGTTTTACAATATTTTCATATATTTTTTAGCGCTTGCTCAAAGCATTTTGAAAAGCCTTGGCGTTACGGTTATGGGCCTCGAGGGTTTTGGCAAACACGTGTGTGCCGTCAAGGTTTTTGCTGGCACAGAAATAAAGGTTGCCACCACCGTAGTCGGGGTTGATCACGGCCTCCAGGAACTCCTTGTCCGGCACACATATAGGCCCGGGAGGAAGCCCCGGATACTTATATGTATTATAGGGAGAATCAAACTCCAGGTGCCTGAACAGAATTCTCTTCAGCTGATAATCATAGCAATAGGCAACAGTAGGATCGGCCTGCAGAAGCATGTTGCGGGCAATGCGGTTAAGGTAAACGCCGGCAATCTTGGAGAGTTCCGGCTTATATTTCGATTCCGACTTGACTATCGATGCAAGAATGACGGCCTCGCGGCGGGTAAGTCCCGCCTTGGCCGCCTTAACCAGATTGTCGTCAGTCCAAAAAGCATCGGACGCCTTACGGCAGCGGTCAAGCACATCGGAAAGCGACGCAGTCCAGTAAAGATCGTAAGTAGCAGGGAAAAAGGCCTCGAAGAAAGTCTCTGGCGTGGTGTCGTAAGATGCCAGGAAGGCAGAGTCTTCCAGCGCGGCATAAACCTCGGCTGAATCAAGCTGGAGCTGCCTGGAAATCTTGCGCACAATCTCCGCCTTGGTCCTCAGCGATCCGGCAAGAGTAAAGCTAACGGGACTCTGCCAGCCGTTGTTCAGCATCCTGGCCACGTACACGCTCGAATTAGAACTGCTCACGCTATAGTGCCCAGGCTTAATGTAGTCGGCAACTTTCTTCTCGGCGAAGACTTTGCGCAGCCTCCTTTCGCTCAGCACCTTGAGCTGGCTCTTAAGGGATTTTATTACATCGTCGGGAGTGGTCTCGGAAGTCACATAAAGGTCCGCCTTTCCGTAGAAATTGGACATTTTATTATCTCTCAACCAGTTGTAGCAGAATAATATGGCGACGGCGCCAATGAGAAGCGCAAGAATCTTTATTATGGTCTTCATCAACGCAAGCGTATTGTATCGCCCTCCAGAGGCACGTACTCTTCAGTTAAATGGTTCATACGCTTTATCGCCGAAAGCTTTACGCCGAAACGCTGGGCAATATCACGCAGGTTTTCGCCGCCCTCGCCGGCAATGTACTTGTCCATGCCGCGGGCAGCTCTCTGCCTCTTTGCCTGGAGGTACACGATGTCACCGGCATTAAGGGCATCGCCCGCAGAAGCATCGTTGTAACGAAGGATCTCGCCGGCGAACAAGCTGTTGGATGCGGCAATAGACTCATAGGTATCCCCCGCCACCGCATACACGCAGGGCACTCCGTTGACCTGATACACCTTGCGCGCAAGCGAGAAACGGTACTCTTCGCGTGCCGTAACGGCTGCCACCTCGACGGGAGCTTCTATCTGGCTGGGCGGCTCGGGTAACTCTCCCGCCTCACTGTCAAAGCGGTAAAGCTCGTAATCTTCAATAACTTTGATAAGTTTGTCGGCATAAAGCCTGTCCGTAGCGTATCCGGCCTTCTTGAGGCCCTTTGCCCAGCCCTTGTAGTCGGTAGGGTCGAGGTCGAAGAGGAATTTGTAGCGGTCCTGGTAACGAAGAAAATCAGAATGGTCCCTGAAAGAGGCGGCGGCATTGGAATATACCCTGAAGCATTCGTTAGCCTTGTCATCGTCTCTGTATGTTTTCTTGCCCTTCCAGTCGGAGTGGCATTTGATACCGAAATGGTTGTTGGCCTTGGTGGCAAGCGTCGACTGCCCGGCGGCAGACTCCACAAGCCCCTGGGCCAGGGTAATGGATGCCGGGACACCCGAGCGGTGCATCTCCGAGACGGCCACGGAAGAGTACTTTTCGATGTACTTTTCATATGGGCCTGGAGTCGCCGCCACGAAAAGCGCAAGCGCGCTGAATAATACTATTGCTCTTTTCACAAAATTCGAATATACGAACAATGCGAGATATATGCAAAAATAATTCCAGTTATATATCAAAGGTGTCACAGTCGGATGCGGCCACCGTATCGGGGAAAATTGCCCGGCATTCTTCTACCAGAGCGTCGATATCGGTGATGCGCGAAGAGTAGTGACCTATTATCAGGCGCCCCGCCCCTGCCTCGAGGGCGCAGCGTGCCGCCTGTTCCGATGTGGAATGGAAACGGTGCTCCGCCTTGTCCGCCATTTCCTTGGGATAAGTGGCCTCGTGATACAGGCAACTGACGCCCTTCACCCACTGGGCAAGTTCGGGGAAAGGTGCGGTATCGGAGCAATACGCATAAGACTTTGCCCGGTACGCCGGATTGGCCTCGCGATGCCGCTTTGTAACCGTTTCGTCAAAACGGAATCCGTAGCATTCAATCTTGTGATTGAGAGGGAAAGCGGTGACCGTCAGCTGCTTGGACGTATGGATAAGTTCCGGCCCCTTGCCCTCAAGCTTATGGAAACGCAGCTCGAATAGATCTTCAGAGCCGAAGAAAGAAGTGTAGAAGTTGAGCACGGAGCCGAGTGCCGGAGGCCCGTAGATGTCAAGCGGAGCCACCCTCCCGTACATAGCCATCGAATTCAGCAGCCCGAAAAGTCCGAAAAGATGGTCTCCGTGGATATGGGATATAAAAATGGCTTCGATCTTCACGAAGCCGAAATGGCAGCGCCGCATCTGCTGCTGCGTGCCTTCTCCGCAATCAATAAGAAACAAGCGCCCGCCAGCGGAGAGCATTTGGGCGCTTGGATTCCTATCGGAAATGGGCATAGCCGAAGCTGTGCCCATTGTCGTTACGGAAAATATCATTACTCGCCTTTCTCGAGTTTTTCCTTGAGGGCTGCAAGAGCGTCGATGTCACCGAGAGTGGTCTTCTCAACGTTGGCATTGACCTTCTTGACGGCCTTCTTGGTGGTCTCGGCCTCAGTAGCGGCTGCCTTCTCCTTAACCTCCTGGTAAGTGCGGACGTGGCTGAGGATGATGCGGCGGGTGCTGCGGCGGAGCTCGACTACCTTGAAGGGCAGAGTCTCACCGGCAACGGCCTGCTTGCCGTCTTCCTTGACGATCTCGCGGTTGAAAGCGAAGCCTTCAGCGTCGGAATCGAGAGTGATCATTGCGCCCTTGTCGGTAACGGAAGCGATGGTGCCTTCCACTACGGAACCCACGGGGAACTTGGCCTCGACCTCATCCCAAGGGTTGGTGGTAAGCTGCTTGTGACCAAGGCTGAGCTTATGGTTGGTCTCGTCGAAGTCGAGAATCTGCACTTCGATAGTGTCGCCGGAGTTCACAACCTCTGAAGGATGCTTGATCTTGTTCCAGCTCAGGTCGCTGATGTGGACAAGACCCTCTACGCCGTCCTCAAGCTCGGCAAATACGCCGAAGTTGGTAACGTTGCGTACGGTAGCGGTGTGACGGCTGCCGACGGGATATTTCTCGCGGATGTTCTCCCAAGGGTTGGGAGTGAGCTGCTTGAGACCAAGGGAAATCTTGCGGGCCTCGCGGTCGATGCTCAGGACCTGAGCCTCAACTTCCTCGCCCTGCTTGAGGAATTCCTGTGCGCTGTGAAGCCTGGGGCTCCAGGACATCTCGCTCACGTGTACAAGACCTTCCACACCGGGCTCGATCTCGATGAATGCGCCGTAGTCGGCAAGCAGGATAACCTTACCCTTGACCTTGTCGCCAACCTTGAGGTTAGGATCGAGGTTGTCCCAAGGATGAGGAGTAAGCTGCTTGAGACCCAGAGCGATACGCTTCTGCTGCTCATTGAAGTCGAGCACGACCACCTTGATCTTCTCGTCCAGGGAGACGATCTCTTCGGGGTGGTTGACCCTGCCCCAGCTGAGGTCGGTAATATGTATAAGACCGTCCACACCGCCGAGGTCGACGAACACACCGTAGTTGGTGATGTTCTTGACCACACCTTCGAGGACCTGGCCCTTCTCGAGCTTGCCGATGAGTTCCGCCCTCTTGGCCTCCTGCTCAGCCTCGAGCAGTGCCTTGTGGGAAACGACCACGTTGCGGTACTCGTTGTTGATCTTGACGATCTTGAAGTCGATGGTCTGGTTGACAAACTGGTCGTAGTCACGGATGGGCTTGATGTCGATCTGGCTGCCGGGCAGGAAAGCCTCGATGCCAAATACATCCACTATCATACCACCCTTGGTGCGGGTCTTCACGAAACCCTTGACGACCTCGTCGTTCTCGAATGCCTCGTTGACCCTGTCCCAAGACTTGAGAGCCCTTGCCTTCTTGTGGGAAAGCACGATCTGGCCCTTCTTGTCCTCGGGAGACTCAACCAGAACCTCCACCTTGTCACCGACCTTAAGGTCAGGATTGTAGCGGAATTCAGTTGCCTGGATAACGCCCTCGCTCTTGCCGCCCACGGAGACGACAACCTCACGCTTGTTGATGGCTGTCACCTCGCCTTCCTTGGTCTCGTTGGCGTCGATCCTTGCAAGGGTCTTGTCATAAGCGGCATCAATCTCCGCTTTTTCGGCTGTTCCGTAAACCTCGGAACCGCTTTCGAAGGCATCCCAATCGAACTCTTCAGGTGCGATAGATGCGTTCAGTCTTTTTTCTTCTTCCATTTGTTACAATAATTGTTTTTAACTAGTAATTGGACTTTATGTTCTGTGCCCGCGGGAGTTAGCTCCTTAAAAGGCGCGCAAATTTAGACAAATTATTTGATTTATGAAAACTTAATCATTATTTTTGCGTTATGAATATACTTTTCTTCGAAGAAGCCCTGCAATGGCTTTCGTCCAACAGTTCCTGGATCCAGATTATCTCCCTTGTATGCGGCGTTACGTATATGATCCTCCAGATATTCCAGCATAAATGGATGTGGTACTTCAGCATAATGGTTTCATCCACCGCCCTGCTCATCTCGGTCTCCAACCACGAGGGCGGCGCATGGGCTCCCCTGTGGGCGCAGGTGGCGCTGAACATATACCTCATAGTCATTGCCGTCATAGGTATTTTCAAATGGCGCAAACTGGAGGGCGAAAGCGGCGGAAAACTGCACATCGTTCCGCTCACCCGCAAGCGTCTGCTGATAGTGGCAGCCATACTTGCCGTCGGTATTCCCCTGCTGAGCATTGTCCTCGGACGGTTCACAAGCGATCCCGCGCCTTGGATTGACGGCCCTTCGCTCGTCCTGAGCCTTGTGGCCGCTTGGCTGCTGTCGCAGTCGCACATCGAGCAGTATCTGTTCTGGATTGTCGCCAACATCCTGATAATCACCGTATATGCCAGCCAGGCCAAGTGGCTTATGGCCGTTATGTACACCTTCTATATCGTGTTCTGCATAATCGGCTACATCAACTGGAAAAAGAATGGAGTAGTGGTCGAATAACAATGCTTCAACCCGACAATTACCCTTCCCAGGCCCTTCGCGAGGCTGTAGAGGCCATCAACTCCCTGCCGGGAGTGGGCAAGCGCAGCGCCCTGCGCCTCGCCCTGCACCTGCTCAAGCAGCCCTCCGACAAGATTCACCGCTTCGCTTCAGCCATCGACAAACTAGCCGAAGGCGTCCATTACTGCAATACCTGCATGATGGTATCGGACGGCGAGCGATGCTCCATTTGCGCCGACCCTAAGCGCGACCACAATACGATTTGCGTGGTCGAGAGCGTGCGGGACGTCATGAGCATAGAGTCGACCGGGCAGTACAAAGGCGTGTACCACGTTCTGGGCGGCATCATCTCCCCCATCGCGGGCATAGGCCCGTCGGACCTCACCATCAAGGAACTGACGGCCCGGGTAAACCCCGACACCGAAGTCATCCTGGCCCTCTCAGGAGACGTCGAAGGCGAAACGACCTCTTTTTACATCTACCGGCAGATAGCTCCCAGCGGCTGTAAGGTCACTACCCTTGCGCGCGGGCTCGGCTTCGGAGACGACCTTGAATATGCCGACGCCCTTACCCTGGGACGCTCCATAGCAAACCGTCAGGAATTCAAACCGTAGCGCATGAGCATCCTGGAAGCCATCCTGATTGCAGTTTCGCTGTGCGCCGACTGCTTTGCCGTAAGCCTTTGTTCCAGCGTCACGCTAAAGAACCTCAAATGGACAAGCGTCTTGAAGGTAGCGCTTTGCTTCGCCCTCATCCAGGCCGGTCTGCTTTGGGCCGGATGGGCGTTCGGGAGCCTTCTGGCATCGTATGTAATCAAGATTTCGCACATCCTCGGATTCCTCCTGCTGCTATACGTCGGCGGTTCCATGATATGGGAAGGCATCAAGGGAGACGAAGAAGTCCGTGACCTCAGCGCGTGGAAGGGCATAATCATCGGAGGCCTGGCGACCAGCATCGATGCACTTGCCGTGGGCGTGGCCCAATCGCTTGCCGATCAGTCATTAAGCGACTTCATACCACTGCTCCTTTCGGTCTTCGTCGTCACGGCACTCTCCGCCGTCCTTGGCATATGCGGCGGCAAGGCCATAGGCAAGCGCACAGGCCCCGTCGCCGAGATCATCGGCGGCTGCGTTCTCATCGGGATCGGTATTTCCTTGCTTTTCTAACTAGCGCGTGCTGAAGCGATAGAGGGCCGTGTGCGAATACAGCTCGCCGGGCCTCAGGACGGTATCCGTAAAACCAGGATGATGGATACTGTCCGGGAATTTTTGGGTTTCGAGGGCAAGGGCGCCGCGATACTCGATGGCATTGCCGTACTTATCGACGGTCTTGCCGTCCCCGAAGAAATTGCCGCTGTAGAACTGCAGGCCGGGCTGGTCGGAGAGGACCTCCAGGAAGCGTCCGCTATGGGGCTCATATACAGTTGCATCCAGTACAATTCCGTCACCGGGCTCGAAGTCGAGCACCCAGTTATGGTCGTATCCGTGGCCGAAGTGCAGCTGCTCATCGTCGGCGTCTATCCTCTCGCCTATCGCGTGAGGCTGGCGGAAATCAAGCGGGCTGCCGTCAAGTGACACAATTTCACCGGTCGGGATCAGCACGGAGTCGACAGGAGTGGTGCACGAGGCGTTAATAGTGAGGACGTGCTCCAGGATGTTCCCGCGACCGCTCCCCTTGAGGTTGAAGAACGGATGATGCGCCAGGTTCATGAGCGTAGGAGCGTCGGCAGTGGCACGGAACTCAACTTTGAGCGCAGAATCGCCCGTAAGGGTATAGCAAACGTCTATCGTCTTATTGCCGGGGAATCCGCCAAGGGCGTCGGGATGCACCACCCGCAGCAGGATGCTGCTGTCGGAGCTCTCCACCACGTCCCACACAAGATGGTCAATGCCTTTGAAACCACCGTGAAGCGTATTTTCGCCGTCATTCTTGTCCAGGGTGTAAGTCTCCCCATCCAGTTCGAATGACGCGCCCCCGATGCGGTTGGCCACAGGGCCGGGGCTGGAGCCCAGGAAGCGCTCGCCGGGATTGTGCACGTATGAATCGATATCTCCGTAACCTATCACCACGTCTGCCATATCGCCATTGCGGTCGGGAGCCCAGAGGCTTACCACGCGGGCGCCGTAATTGGTAATCTGGGCAGTCAGAGAGCCGCCGCTGATGGTGTATAGCGAAACCGGCTTGCCGTCGATTTTAGTCTCGAATGCCGAGGCGGGAATCAATTGTACGGTTTTAGGAGCGCAAGCGGCAAGTGCCACAAGCGCCAAAAGAGGGAGAAAATGTTTCATAACATCTTTTTGAATTTGAAAGTCAGCCATATACCGACAACCAGGAACACCATCAGCAGGGCTATGGCGGGCCAGGCCCACCACTTGTCGGCGAACGGCAGGGTGACGTTCATGCCGTAGAAACTGGCCACCAGCGTGGCCGGCATGAGGAGCAGGGATATGAGGGTGAAAATCTTCATTATCCGGTTCTGGTCCAGATTGATAAGACCCACTACGGTATCCTGCAGATACTCCAGCCTTTCAAAAGCGAAATTGGTATGGTTGATCAGCGATGCGATATCCTGGAGAATGACTCCCAGATCCTCACGGAGCTCGGAATTCTTGGGGCAGCGTTTACTCTTGACTATATTTGAAATGAGGCGCTGCTTATCTACTATGTTCTCGCGGACGAACATAGCATTCTCCTGGAGCTGGTTGATGTCCAGAAGGAACTCCTCGTTGATATCTTCCTGCTGGTTGATACGCTTGCTGAACAGCGATACGTCCTTGGAAATAAGCTCCACGATATCGGCGTCAAGGTCAACCCTCTTGTCCATAATCTCCACAAATACGGTAAAGCCGTCCGGGAACTGCTCCGGGAGCGCCTGGATCTTGCGCTGGAGGGTATCCAGCGAGCGGAGGGGAATCTCACGGAGGGTAGTAAGGATCTTGTCCGTGAGGATGAACGACACGGGATCCATGAGCATCTCGTCGTCGGCCGGCGAGAGAAAGTTGGTGTTGGCGTATATGGCTTTATCGTCCTCCGAGAAACGGGAGGAACTTTCAATTTCTTCGGCTTGCGCACGGCTCTGGATTACAACATCCAGAAAGGCTTCAGTAGCGCGTTTTTCCTCACCGCTCGGGGAGATGAGGTCAATCCAAAGTACATTTTCCTTGCCGATGGCAGCAAATTTCTTTTCTGACTGTGCGAGAAGTATCTCGGCGCCGTTTCGATAGAAAATCCTGATCATCTTGCCTTCCTTTTGTTCCCGGCACACGTGTCGGAAGGGGTTGAACTTACGTGTTTGCGCTGCAAAGGTAAATATTTTTTATAAAAAAAAGCAAGCCCCCGGAGGAGCTTGCTCATTTTAATCGCTAAAAAAATTAACGGGCTTTTCCGTTGGAGCCGAGCACATTGATAATCTTGTGCATATACATCTTCTTCATTTCCTCGCGGGCGGGCTTCAGATACTGCCTGGGATCGAAGTGGCCGGGGAATTCGTCAAAGTGCTGACGGATGGCGGCGGTCATGGCAAGACGGCTGTCGGAGTCGATGTTGATCTTGCAGACTGCGCTCTTTGCAGCTTTGCGGAGCTGCTCCTCGGGGATACCGATAGCATCGGGGAGTTTGCCACCGTGGGCGTTGATAATGTCAACATACTCCTGAGGCACGGAAGATGAGCCGTGAAGGACGATGGGGAAACCGGGGAGTTTCTTCTCGATGGCCTTGAGCACGTCGAATGCCAGGGGCGGCGGAACGAGCTTGCCGGTCTTGGGGTCACGGGTGCACTGCTCGGGTTTGAACTTGTAAGCGCCGTGGCTGGTGCCGATGGAGATGGCGAGAGAGTCGCACTTGGTCTTCTTGACAAAGTCGATGACATCCTCGGGCTTGGTGTAGTGAGACACCTCGGAGGAAACCTCGTCCTCTACGCCTGCCAGCACACCGAGTTCAGCCTCGACGGTCACGTCGTACTTGTGAGCATAGTTGACGACCTTGCGGGACAGTGCCACGTTCTCATCGTAAGGGAGAGCGGAACCGTCGATCATGACGGAAGAGAAGCCGAAATCGACGCAGCTCTTGCAAAGCTCGTAGCTGTCACCGTGGTCAAGATGAAGAACGATCTGGGGATGCTTCCAGCCAAGCTCCTTGGCATACTCAACAGCACCCTGGGCCATGTAGCGGAGGAGAGTCTGGTTGGCGTAGTTGCGGGCGCCTTTGCTCACCTGGAGGATGACCGGGGATTTGGTCTCGGCAGAGGCCTGGATAATGGCCTGAAGCTGCTCCATGTTGTTGAAGTTGAATGCAGGAATGGCGTAACCGCCCTTTACGGCCTTGGCAAACATCTCACGGGTGTTTACAAGACCAAGATCTTTAAAAGAAACTTTCATAATGTATAAACAATAAAACTAACGTTCTGTCAAATCGTGCAAAGATAACAATATATTTGGAAAGAATTAGTAACTTAGCGCGAAATACCTACAAATGATGAAAGGAAAAGTCTTTATATTCTCGGCTCCTTCGGGCGCCGGCAAAAGCACCGTGGTAAATTACCTCCTCGGGCAGTATCCCCAGCAGTTCGAATTCTCCGTCAGCGCAACTTCCCGCGCCCCCAGGGGTGAAGAGAAAGACGGCGTAGAGTATTACTTCATCAGCGCTGAACGTTTCCGCGAACTGATAGCCCAGGACGCATTCGTGGAATATGAGGAAGTTTACGAAGACCGCTTCTACGGTACCCTCAAGAGCGAGGTCGAGCGCATCTGGGCGGCTGACCATGTCATCATTTTCGATGTGGATGTCAAGGGAGGAGTCAGCCTCAAGAAGTACTTCGGCGACGCTGCGCGTTCCGTACTCATAGTACCGCCTTCGATGGAAATCCTGGAGCAGCGCCTGCGCGGACGCGGCACCGACTCAGAAGAAGCAATTACCGAGCGCCTTGCCAAGGCCAGGTGGGAACTCGACTTTGCCAGCGGCAAATTCGACCGTGAACTTGTAAACGACAGGCTGGACAATACTTTCGCCCTTGCCAGGGATATAGTTGACGCTTTTCTGAATCAGTAACCCGAGAATAGCTTAAAGCCCCGGGGGCCCTTTTACCCGGTATTTATGGGCCCCCGGGGCTTTAAGCTATTCTAAGATCGATCTTACTGTCAGTCGGTCAGCATATTCTTGCGGAAATCGTCGATGTCCTTCTGGGATATGCCGATTTCCAGCAGGTAGGCTTGCACACCGTCTGCGAAGGATCCATCCTTGGCGTAGTTGCTCCAGATAAAATTGGCTGCGCCTTTGTAATCTACCATACGGGTCATTCGGGTTTTCTCGCCCGAAGATACACTGTAGCCGTAAGGAGCGAACTGGGTAAGTTCATATTCCTTTGAAATCTCGCCCTCGTCGACTCCCAGCACGCCCAAAGTCAGCATGGAAATCGTACCGGTGCGATCGCGGCCGAGTGAACAATGGAAGTAAACCGGTTTGCCTTCGGCAACCTTGTCAATAATGAACTGCATGCACTGGCGGGTTTTCTCCTTGTCGTCGCGAAGCATCTGGGTATAGCCTTCCTCAATTATAGGAGAGAGAAAGTCAGCATCTTCAAAGGGAGTGGCAGAAAGATGGTCGCTCTTACCGCGGAGGTCCAGTTCTGCCCTGATGCCTTCCCTCTTGGCTTCCTGGATACCGGTACGGCTGATACGATCGGGCCTTCCGCCCCTATAGATCTTGCGGTATTTTACGGTCTTCAAGCCATCTTTGGTTTTCCAGCCGCCAAGGTCCCGGACATTCCTGACTCCGGTCGCATTACCGGGCTTGAACGTAAGTTGATGAAGCGATCCATAAGTTTCGAAATCACCGCTCGTAATCAATTGGCTGCCGTTTTTAACCTCAAAATGATACTTGGCATTGGGACGAAGATTGTTGATGAGGCAATAGCCGAATGACGTGTCGGAGTCGGGATTGGGGTCAACGGTATAGCTGACGTTCCACTCACCCTCCGACAGCGCTATGGTGTATTCCGCACTCTGCGTATCCTTGGGCCACCTCACAGAATAGGTGGGAGAAATGTCGGCCGTGCCTGGAGAAATCAGAAGCTTGCTCACGGGCTTGCCCTCCTCGTCCACGGTCTCCTGCTTAAGAAAATCCGCTTCGGAACCTCTCTGCATTGCAGAATATGTATAATCTCTCTCGGTATATTTGACGGTTGTGATAAACTTTTCGATAACAGGGTCCGTCACCAGGATACGGTCACCGTTCTTCACTTCCTGGGGAACCAAAGTATCGGGATCGGGTGTTTCAGGATCGACTATCGGTGTGTCCGGCTCATCAGGCCCTTCGGGCACATCGGGGCCGGCAGGCTTCCCGCACATAACCATGAACGGGACAAGCAGGGAAAGGAAAAATGAACGCAATTTCATAACAGTGTCTTTTTATTCAAGCATCAAAGCACGGAAGTCGTCGATATCCTTCTGGGAAACTTTGGCCACAGTAAGGAGGTACTTCTCAACTCCCTGGGCGAAAGTTCCGTCACCGGCCAGTTCCCAGAAATAAGGTACGACATCGCTGTAAACCCATTCTGTACGGGTATTCTTAAAGATGGGCTTGGTATTGGTCTGCTTGTCGGAGCTGGAAACGCTGTAGCCGACAGGAGCGAAATACGTTACCTCGTACTCCTTGGCAATCACTCCCTCACGCACGCCAAGAAGGCCCAGCAGAAGGATATCCAGAGTGCCGGTACGGTCGCGTCCGAGCGAGCAGTGGAAGTACACCGGCTTGCCCTTGCGAACGCTGTTCACTACGAACTCGAAACATTCCTTGGTCTTTGCGGCATCGTTTACAAGCATGGTCTTGCCACCCTGCTCGATGACGGGAGCACAGTGGTCGAGACCCTCGACTGCAGGGTCGAACATCACGTCGGAGTTGCCGCGGAGGTCAAGCTGGGCACCGATACCCTCGAACAGGACTTCTTGCTGGCCCTGTGCATCAAGAGGATAGGGTGACCACTTCTCGTTCAGGCGTCCGCCCCTGTACACCTTGCGGTACTTGATTTTCTTGCCGTCAAGGGTTGTCCAGCCGCCAAGGTCGCGGGCATTGCGGGCTCCGCTTCCCTTCAGCTCGACTCCGCCTCTCTTCTGGACTTTGCCGTGGAAGAATACCTGGTGCAGACTGCCGGTAGTGCTGAAAGAACCCTGGGCGAGTACTTTTCCTTTGGCCGTGGTTACGCTGTATTTGTACTTGTCGTTGGGTACCAGATTGGTAATGTTGACATAACGGGCTCCCGCTTTGATTTCCATATCTCCCTGCCAGGCAAGCTCGTCCTCGAGGTGCAGCATCATCTTGCCGTCTTCCATATCCTCTTTCTTCCAGCGGATACTATAGGACTGTGGCTTGTCGCCGTCGGGCCATTCGGTTTCCCAATTCTCCCAAGTCAGGTTGGTACCGTCGAAACCGCCGTAATAATCAAATACTTTGGTGTACTCCTTACAGGTTTTGTCGGGGTAGTCAACCTCGTTAAGGAACTTCTCCACCAGGGGGCTGTTGGCCAGCACCACGTCGCCGCTCTTGAGCTCGGGGGCCGCACCGGCAAAAGGATCACCGTCCTGGGTCACGCTTACAAGCCCCTTGGCATCGCCGCCTGTAATCACGATGTAAGTATCCCTTTCACTTGTATAAGGATTCTGGGCAAAATTAACGGTGACTGTGACCGGACTCCCGGAAGCCTTGCCGCTCTCAGGGTCGAACTGCAGCCACTCATCGTCGGAGGTCACAGTCCAGTCTTTGTTGGATGTGAACGAGAAGGTAAAAGAACCTTTTTCGCAGCCGAGGTGGAACTCCTTGTCGCCGTTGATTGTAACTTCAGCTTTGGTTTTGGAGTCATCGTCGGGGACTACTGGTTTATTCTGGCAGCATACCAGCATCGGGACGAAGCAGAAAAAGGCCAAAAGACTTTTATTCATAATGCAATTATCTGGTTTTTATTTGACTTCTATCAGGTAAGCGCCCTTGAAAGTGGGGCGTATGATGGGATTGGAGCCATCTACCGGATAGCTCCTGGGCACGTCGGCCGTGTATTCCGTAACAGTATAGCTGCGGTCTTCCAGCCCGCGAAGTTCAATAGGAGCGCCGTTCCACTCAGGGGCGTAGAAAGCATAATACATAGCTCCGTCCTTCTTGATCACGTGAGCTTCGGGCTTGTCGAAACCGTAATCGTACAGGTTCAGATACTGCCCGGTAGATATCTTCTTGTCGTTGTAGATACCTACCCATTTACGAAGGGCCGCCTCCTTTTCGGGAGTCAGGAGATAGCCGTCCCCTTCTACCAAAGGATTGGGCGCCGGCCAGGTAAATTTGGACCCGATTACGCCACCTACGCCGATCTGCGTAGGGAAATCCAGCCCGCCGTCGCTCAGTTCCACATGGTCGGCATAATAGGCCAGGTCGGGACACATGGCAGCATAAACCTTACGTTTCATGCGTATCTGGGCACTGGAGGTAGGGTCGGAAGCCACCGCCTGGTTCATGTAAGGAGTATAAAAGAAATTTATGGCGCAGCCGCACGGGCACACCTGGACCACAGCCCCGCTCTTGTCGGCCTCGGCCCTGTCGCTGACCGCCTTGAAAAACTCGGGCAAGCGCTCGCAGGCCTCCTCGGGATGCCCGAGCCCGCTTGCAGGATTGTAATCGGGAGCGGAAAGGTTAAGATGCTGACCGTCAAGCTTGAAGCCGTCAAAGCCCCAGTCCAGCAGGAAGCGGTCCACCAGATCGAGAGTATAGCTCTGGGTAAACTTATTTACCGGAGACAAGTACCAGCTGTCCCACCAGCTGATATCCTCGTGAGTGCCGTCTTTCTGGACCAGCAGCATCTCGGGATGCTCCGAGGCAAGCGTGCTGCCAGGGTCGGCTGCAAGCGGAGCCCACCACAACTTGGCCTTAAGGCCCTGAGCGTGGATGGCGGCGGTAATGCGCTTCATACCCTCGTCGGTAATGCGGTCGTTAGCCTCCCAGTCGCCCTCGCAGATCTGATATCCGTCGTCGACGTCAACCCACTTGAAACCAAGCTCGGCGACTTTGGGAAGCGTGCCTATTACTTCATCTACGGTGAAATTCCTTTCGTATCCCCAAGCGCACCAGACGGCCTCGAAGGCATCGGCGGGCGATACCGGCGGCTCATAGCCATAGGTTTCGTGCATGAAGCGGGCGAACTCGCGGAGCGGATTGAAAAAGTCTCCGCTGCCGGTCATCTCGAATTCACGGTATGAGCGGAGAGTGTCGCCCGGCTGCAGAAGAACCGGTTCGTCAAAATCGCGCCTTATGACAGCGCGTGCGCAATTGCCCTTACGTGAAACATTTAGCGATACAAGCCGGAGCACCGGCTCGGCAAGTCCCACGCTGAGGTTGGTCTCGGGAGTCCAGAGACAGACCATGGGTATGCCTCCGCCGTAATCGCTATTGTTCATACCCAAATAGTTGCGCGCCTGGAAGCCATTGCCTACAGGGAGCACCCAGTCGAGGCGCTCGGCGGTTGAACTGGGTTGCAGGCTCCAAATATCGGGCCCCTCGACGCTTATGCACGACGTCTCCATCGCCCCCACCTCAATGGGCGCTCCGGACACGTTTACAAAGGCTACTTCCCTCAGGATCATGGAAGGGAAACCTTCGGGCACATCTTCGCTGATAAGCACCTCCACGCCCTTAAGGGCAGCGCCGCGGGGCGAGAGAAGCCTGTCCTGCTGATAAGAACAGGAAGCGGCGGCGAAGATTAACAGAAGTATTGCAAAGCGTTTCATATCAATCAGATCTTCAGGGTCTGTCCGAAGCGGGCGGCACAAACTTCCCGCACCGCTTCAAGCGAGGTGAACGCGCCGGTTCCGCCGGCGGCGGTAGTATTTACGGCTCCGGTAAGGTTACCCGTCCTCTGGCACTCCTCCAGCGGCAGGCCCTTGACGAATGCGGAGACGAACCCTGCATTGCAGCTGTCTCCGGCACCGATTGCATCCACCACTTCCTTATTGAGGAAGGCTGGAAGGCACTTGCGGCTGCCATCTTTGAACACAAGCATAGATCCGTCGGAGCCGCACTTGAGCATCATGCATCCGCCCAGGTACGGCGTTACTTCGGCAATGGCCGATTCCAGGTCGGCAGCCCCGGTAAGGCACTGTAGCTCCTTCTCGTTGGGCATGAAGACGGTGACCTTCGGCAGGACGGTTTTGTAATCCAGCTTCCAGGTCTCCATAGGATCCCACTGGGTGTCAAGCGAAACGGTAACCCCATTTGCCGCCGCAGCGTCGAGTATCTTATGTACGTCGCGGAGCAATCCTGACTGCATGAAAAGCGAGCTGAGGTGAATGTGCCGTGCCTTTTCGAATACCTCCTGAGGGATATCGTCAAAGGTCATTACGTCCATCGAACCTTGATAAGTAAGATTGGCCCTGTCCTCTCCGTAGCTCATGCAGATTGTAGCGCCCGTGGGCGTATCTCCTTCCACCAGGTAGCGGGTGTCAACGCCCTTGGCCTCGAGCGAAGTGCGCACCAGGGAGCCGAACGAGTCGCGTCCTATCAAGCCCACAAAGCAAACTTTGCTGCCCAGGGCGGCGGCATTGGCCGCGAATATTGCGGTAGAACTGCCCAGTGTAACCGTCATTTCACGCGCAAACTTCTCCTTGCCGATCTCGGGCTCGGATTCAATTCCATTGAGAATAATGTCAACGTTAAGCTCGCCTATCGCGGCAATGTCATATTGCTTCATTGTTATCAGTTGTTAGCCTTACAAATTTGATAAAAATATTTCGTTTCACCTAAAAATGTTTCGTTTTCGAAATAAAAAAGATTTCGTTTGCTTTCGGTTCGGTTTTTTTTATTATTTTTGCGGTTAATAATACCACAAATTATGACAATTTACGACTCGGCACAAGGAAGACGCTCGGCAATTTTAATAAAATTGCGCGAGGATTCGAGCGTAACTGTAGCTCAGTTAAGCCGTTTGTTCGGTGTTTCCGAAGTCACCATCCGCAAAGATCTCTCCATTCTCAAGGAGCGTAAGCTTTTGATCCGCGTACACGGCGGAGCAATATTGGAGTCGGCCGTTTCGCAGGAGGAGACGGAAATGGGCGGGTTCAATGCCAATAAGCTCATCAACGTAAAAGAAAAAGAAGCCATAGGCCGTGCCGCAGCCGCCCACATCAAAGACGGAGACACTATCATGATAGATTCCGGAACCACTGCGCTCGAGGTTGCGCGCAACCTGCACGCCTTCCGTGACCTTACCATAATCACCAACTCCGTTTACGCAATGCTGGAAGCCCTCAAGTACAACCGCTTCAAGGTCATACTCCTGGGCGGCCTGGTCCGCGGCTCAAGCCTGTCCACCGTGGGCGCACTTGCCGAATCGAACCTCAAGCTTTTCTACTGCGACAAACTTTTCCTCGGCGTGGACAGCTTCAGCGTAGAAGCCGGTCTCTCTACTCCTAATGTCGAGGAAGCCAGCACAAACCAGATAATGATTTCCCGTGCACGTGAGGTGATTGCGGTATTCGATTCGTCCAAGATCAACAAAAGGGCCCTGGCATTCATTACCATGCCCGATAAAATCAACACCGTCATTATCGACAACAAACTGCCCGCCGACGTTCACAACCAATTGAAAGCCATGAACATTAATGTAGAAATTGTTAATGTTTAGATGCAAGTTTTTACCTATTTAAAGTTTTTACCTATTTAAGTATTATAATATTATGAATTTCAACACTCACAAGGAGATTCACCAGCAACCTAGGGTATGGCGCGAGACCTACGATGTCGTTCTTTCCCGCAAGGGGGAAATCAAGGCGTTCGTGGACAAGTATCTGGGAGATGGTTTCCAGGTGGTGCTTACAGGCGCCGGTTCGTCAGCCTATATCGGCGACGCACTGGAATGTGCTCTTGAAGCCACGCGTTTCCGTGGCGCAAGATCCATTGCCACCACCGACATCTTGACAAATCCCCGGATTTACTTCAATTCCTCCAGCAAAGTACTCCTGATTTCTTTTGCCCGCTCCGGCGACAGTCCCGAGAGCACCGGCGCAGTTAAAGCCGTCGAGAGCACGGCAGGCAGCGTGGCCCACATCTTCATTACTTGCAACGCCGATGGCGCCCTTGCCAAAATGAAGGGCGAAAACATCCTTACCATCCTGCTGCCTCCCGAGACCAACGATCTGTCTCTCGCTATGACCAGCAGTTGCACTTCCATGCTGCTCGCTTGCTCAATGGTTTCCCGCATCGGCGAGATCGAGTCTGACAAAGCTTACATCGATATCCTCTCAGACCGCACAGCCGCCGCAATCGAGAAATACGAAGGCGCACTCAAGGAGATAGCGGAAAAAGATTTCAACCGCGCTGTTTTTCTTGGCTCCGGCTCATTGAAGGGCATAGCGGAAGAGTCCAGGCTCAAACTCCAGGAGCTTTCCGACGGAATCATCATGTGCGCGTTCGACTCCTTTATGGGATTCAGGCATGGTCCCAAGGCCGTCATCAACAAAAACACACTTATAGTGTATTTGCTTTCGCCCAATCCCGACGTCCAGCGCTATGAACTCGACCTTATCCGCACTATCCGCAAACAGGGCCGCTTCTGCGCCTGCGTAACAGTGTGCCATCAGATTCCCGCAGACTGCCCCGAAAGCGAGTTGATAGTCGAGACGAACTTCCCCGATGCTTTCCCTGCAGTGTATGGCTGCGTTTCTTTCCTGTTCGTAGCCCAGTTGCTGGGCTACTACAAGTCAATAGCCCTCGGGCTCAGCCCTGATTCCCCTTCAGCCGACGGCAATATCTCCCGAGTGGTAGAAGGCGTTACCTTGTACATATAATCTAATTATTCTAACCATATGACACTTTCACCAACTCGCATCCTGACCGTGCTTGCTTCGCTTGCACTGTCTATTACGATGTCTGCCCAGAACGTTTCCATCTCGGGACAGGTTCTGGACGCTTCCAACGGCGAGCCAGTTATCGGCGCAGGAGTGCTCATCTCCAGCGGCGGCGGCACCGTAACGGATTACGATGGCAAATATGTCATCTCTGCACCCATGGGCGCCGAAATCGTGTTCTCCAGTCTCGGCTACAACGAGGTTAAGGAAACCGTGGACGGCCGCACCGTCATCAATGTCAGCCTCCATCCTGACACACAGCTACTGGACGAAGTGGTCGTTCTGGGTTATACCACTCAGAAAAGGGCCGAGCTTTCCAGCTCCGTGGTTTCCCTGAGCGAGGAGAAGCTGCACGATGTCACCACCCCCGACGTCGGTAACATGCTCCAGGGCAAGGTTGCCGGCGTGGTGGTCATGAACTCCACCGGCCAGCCCGGTGCCAGCGCCGACATCCGCATCCGCGGTACAGGTTCAATCACTGCCGGCGCAGGCCCTCTGTTCGTGGTCGACGGTGTAGCGGGCGGCAGCTTCAACCCCAACGACATCGAGACCCTCACCGTGCTTAAGGACGCTTCCGCCACCGCTCTCTACGGTGCAGCGGCATCCGGCGGTGTTATCGTCGTAACCACCAAGAGCGGCAACCAGGACAAGACCGAAGTCAACTTCAAGGCCAGCGGCGGTATCAAGAAAGCCCTCACCGGACGCTTCCGCCCCATGACCACCAAGGAGATGTACAACTTCGAAAAGACAATGTTCTCCCCTGTCGTATTCACCAACAACTATCCCGAGGAGCTTCTCAATTACAACTTCGACTGGGTCAACGGCGCCTTCAAACTCGGCAACGTCCAGGACTACTATGCTTCCGTTACCGGCAAGGCTGGCAAGGTCAACTACTACGTGAGTGTTGACCACTACAACGAAAAGGGCACCCTGATCAACACCAATTTCCGCAAGAACGCAGCGCGCCTCAATCTCTCGATCCCTATCACGGACCGCCTGACCATGAGCACCCGTCTGAACTACTCGAAGACCTACGACCAGGGCACTTCTTCTTGGCGTCTGCTTGAGTACTCATACTACGCAATGCCTTGGGATATCCCCTACGTCATCAAAGACGGCAAGATTACCGACGAGCTTATCTACATCACCGACGACAAGACTCCCCGTTCCGACAACGGTGGCAAATGGTACACCCAGAACCCTTCCAACATTCTCCACAGCGAGCAGTACAATTACTCCAAGGGACATGGCGAGAGCCTCACCGGCGACCTGCAGCTGGTTTGGAACGTAACCGACTGGCTGACCCTTACCTCAATCAACCGCTACGACACATCTTACTCGTACTGGGAGACTTACACCGATCCCCGCACCTACGACGGAGCCGGCAAGAACGGTGAGCTCGAGAACAGCGACGGCGAATGGAACGGATGGGGAACCACCGACCTTGCCAAGTTCTACAAGACCTTCGGCGACCATGACGTGAACGCCATCGTGGGATGGGAATACGGTGAAGGTTATTCCCGCGGCCTTGGCGCAGCAGGCAACAACTTCCCCGCCGGTCAGAGAGCCCTCTCCAACACCATCCTTAGCAAGATCACCGGTTCCGACTACCATTCCCGCAGCTGGGCGGTGCTCGGACAGGCACAGTACTCTTATCTGGGCAAATACATCGCCACGGCGTCCATCCGCTATGACGAGAGCTACAAATTCGGTCCCTTCAACCGTGGCGGTTGGTTCCCCGGCGTATCCGCCGCCTGGATCATCTCCAAGGAGAACTTCATGCAGAGCCTTCCTGCCATTTCCTTCCTGAAACTCCGCGCTGGTTACGGAAAGACAGGTAACGACAACATTCCCGCATTCCAGTATCAGGACACCTTCTCCCTGAGTGCACAGTACAACGGCCAAAGCGCAGCAGTACTTCAGCGCCAGGCAAACTTCTACCTTGGATGGGAAGAGGCTTATATGGCCAGCCTCGGTATCGATGCAACCATTGCCAACAACTGGAACATAACCCTCGACCTCTACCACACCATAAACTCCCGCATCCTGCTTGAAGCTCCCCAGGCTCCTTCGTCAGGCTTCTTCGCAAAATTCGACAATGTGGGTAAGGTGCGTAACATGGGTGTCGAACTTGCTTTTGACGGAGCCATCTTCAACACAAAGGACTTCGGCTGGACCGTCGGCATGAATGTCGGTCTAAACAAGAACCGCGTGCTGGAACTCCCCAACCACGAGGATATGGTCTTGAGCAAGAGCGAAGTATCCCAGATGCTCCGTGAAGGACAGGACGTCTATTCCTGGTATATGCCCAAGTGGGCCGGAGTCGAAACTTACTATGACGAGGATGAGGAAGAATACTACGGTCTCCCCAGGTGGGAGAAGATCGGCGAGGACGGCAAGGTCGAGTACGTCAACAAGTACAACCAGGCCACTTTCCAGATCGTAGGCAGCGCTTCTCCTCTGTTCAGCGGCGGTCTGAACACCGCTCTCCGCTGGAAAGGCTTCACCCTTAGCATGAACGGCAGCTTCATGGTTGGCAACAAGATCTACAACAAGACTCGTGAGACCATGGACGGCGACGGTGCCTATACCAATCTCAACCAGATGTCCCACAACAACGGCCTCGGCTGGGTAAGGTGGGACAAGAACAAGAAGAGCACCTGGAAGACCGCAACTCATCCCCAGCCTGTTGCAGGCCGAAGCGACGGTACCAACAAGGCATCTTCACGCTACCTTGAGGACGGCAGCTTCCTGCGTCTTCGCAATGTCACCCTCTCTTACGACATACCTACCCAGCTCACCCAGAAGATCAAGATGAGCGGTGCACGCGTGTATGTCTCCGCCGACAACGTTCTGACTCTTTCACGCTTCTCCGGCATGGACCCTGAGGTAGGCATGGATGCCGACACTTACCATCACGCCGGTCTGTACTCGAGCAACTATCCCGTTCCTATGTCCGTAGTTCTGGGAATCGACGTCAAATTCTAAACAAGAGAGTAATTATGAAGAAGATATTTGCAATCGGCTTTGCAGCCTTCATGCTGGCATCCTGCAACATGGATTTCTATTCCTCGGATGCTATGACTTCCTCCCAGCTTGCAGACAACCCGGCATCGGCAGTCTATACCACTGACGGTATTTATTCCCTGTTCAAGGACTATCTTGCATACAAGGGGGAAAGCCCCGATTATCCCAACGGCCGCAACCAGTATCTGCGCCACTACTTCCAGCTCACAGAGCTCCGCAGCGACAATGTAACAGTGTCCGGTACGACTTCCGACCCGTTCGTGCATCCCTACGACTATCAGGATGTTCCCACCGAAGAGAACAGCTACTACACCTGGTGGCTCGCTTATAAGGTCATCTACGGAGCCAACTCCAACATCGACGCCATCACCCCCGGAGCAAGTGCCGAAAGCGACCATCTGCTTGGCGAGAATTATTTCCTGCGCGCACTCGGCCATTTCCATATGGTAACACTCTTTGCCATGCCTTATAAATACTGGAAAGAACATCAAGACTCTCCCGGAGTCATCGTTCACCGCGGCATGGACTCTTACAGCGGTTCCGTCAAACGCGAGACTGTCGGCAAGGTTTACGAGGGTATCGTGGAAGATTTGATCGAGGCACAGAAATACCTCGGAAGCGAGGATATCCGCACCGACAGGGGCTATGCATCGATGGACGCCGCCAAGGCTCTCCTCGCCCGTGTATATCTCTATATGGAAGAGAACCAGAAGTGTCTGGATGTGTGCAACGACCTTATGGGCCACGCTCCTTCGGCCGTTACCGCCGGCTATGACTATGCCACATATCCCACCAAGACCTACGACTTTGACGAGACTATCTGGTGCGTACGTACGAGCACTACCGACAAGTTCTTCCAGGATCACCCCACATCTTCCATCGGCTCAATGTATTACAACAGCGGCACACAGGGATGGGGCGAGCACTATTGGAGTGAAGAACTCATCGACCTGTTCCAGCGTTATCCTCAGGACAAGCGTTTCGCAGCCTACTTCCTTATGAAAGACCTCAGGAACGACGGCAGCAAAATGATTACCTTCCCCATCAAGCTCAGCAGCACCAATACCACGACTGCCGACGGTGTCGTGCACAAACTCACACCCAATCCTGACGGTTCGATTGACTTCAAATACTCAGGCAAGAGCTATAAGGCTGAACCGGTTGTAGAGAATACCTACACTAAGTATTATGTCAACGGCGTCGACTTTATAACAGGAAAGACCGGCGCCTCGCTGAAGAGCCGCGTATTCGTTCGTCCCGATGTGATGGGTGGACCTATGACCGGCGAAGCAGGCGACGGAGTACGGCACAACGGTGGTGACTATGTTATTTACTACAACACCAAATTCAGCGGCCAGGACGGACAGCCGATGCTGACATCTCCTGCAATCCTGCGCTGGGGCGAAGTTGTCCTCAACCGTGCAGAGGCAAAGGCCAAGCTTGGAGACACCAAGGGCGCCCTGGATGATGTTAACATCATCCGTCACCGCGCAGGCCTTACCGGCGACGCCGATTTTACAGAGGCCAACTATCAGGCAAGAGGTTATAAAGATGTTCTGGATGTGGTTCTCGACGAGCGTCGTATGGAACTCTGCTTCGAAGGTCACCGTTTCTTTGACGTTTTCCGCAACGGAAAAGATTTGGACCGCCGTTATGTGGGCTTCCACGAATATGGCATCATCAAGCATGATGACCCCAGGATTGCCCTGCTCATCCCTCTGGATGAAATCAATTCAAGTCATATTCCTCAAAACAGACAGTAATTTCTATTAACACTTATTATTAACTTTTTAATCCCAAACACAATGAAAAAAGTATTTATTCTTTTGGCTATCGCAGCCATGACAATGGTTGCTTGCAACAAGCCCGAAAATGGCGATGATCCCTCCGGTGAGGGAGAAAACAAGGAGTATGCTGCTCCTATCAAGATTGACGGTGACTTCACCGACTGGGCAGCTCTTGGCGACAAGGTTCAGGTCGTAAAGTGCGCTCCGTCTTCCTCCAACTTAGACCTCAAACTCATGAAGGTCTATGGCGACAAGTATTATGTGTTCGTGTATCTGGAGTTTGACTACTCGGCTTATGAAGCCGTCACCTCCAACTACCTCAACTTCATCATCAACGGCGACAACGATAAGGCCACCGGCGGTTACAAGGGTCCCTTCGATCAGGGCGAGACCCCTTGCGTGGACATGCTTATCCAGGGTGCTGTCATAGCTGACGGCGTCGATTGTGAATTTGACCCCTATGTCGGCTTGTGGCCTGATACCATGGCAGCAAACAGTCCCGATTGGCCCAGTCCTAGTTGGACTGAGGTTGAAAACAACAATTTCATTATCGGCAAAGGCAGCAAGAAAGCATGGGAGTTCCAGATTACCCGCGAGCTCTATCCTGCCGGCAAACTTGCAAAAGAGTTTGGCATTGGCGCACTCTGCACAGTCAACGGCTGGGATGCCACCGGCGCCCTCCCCAATGCTGATGCAACCGAAACCAACCCTGCAGGAGAGGCCGACCTCCTGACTGTCAAGTACAACAAATAGTATTCTTTTTCTCAAGGAGTCAGGCCTGACCTTCCGGCCTGACTCCTTATTTATTCAATTCAAATGAAACGGTACAGTATCATTGCCGGAATTGCTCTTGCTCTGCTTGCAACTGCCTGCAACCAGAAGGAAGCGGCCTACCGTGGCCTGGAAAAGGTGTCCTACTCCCCCACTGACGAGATTTTTGCCAATCCCGAGAGGGGGCTTTACTCCGGAGGCAGTTACGCTTCCGAATCAAGCAGAGCTTTATCACAGGGCGTTCTCAAATCTGCTAGAACCGCCGGCAGAACCCTTTACATGCTCGAGTTCTGGCTCAAGCCTTTCTTTGAGTCCGACATTTCCGAGGGATATCTCAACCTTATCCGACAGAGTCTCGAGGCATATAGGGGTACCGGTGTAAAATGCATACTCCGTTTCGGCTATTCAGACTATATCAGGGATCTCTCCCATCCCGAAGACGACGCGCCATTTGACGCGACTGAGGAGCAGGTACTCCGCCATATTGCCCAGATTAAGCCCATACTGCAGGAATACTCCGACGTCATCTACGTGATGCAGGCAGGATTCATCGGCTGCTGGGGCGAATGGTATTACACTACCAATTTTAACATGAATCCTCAGAGCCCGGAAGATTTCCTGCCTCGCAAACACGTTGTGGACGCCCTTCTGGACGCCCTCCCCGGGAACAGGCAGATTGAACTGCGTACTCCCCGGTTCAAAATGAAAATGTACGGCTGGTCTTTGGCCGACACTATATCACGCGCCGAGGCGCATACACCCACCACAAAGGCACGCCTGGCCGGACACAACGATTGCTATCTGGCAGGCGCCGACGACCAGGGCACTTTCCGCGGTCAGGAAGAGAGGGCCTACTGGAACGCCGAAACAAAATACACCATTATGGGCGGCGAGACATGCGCCATGTCCAAATACTGCGAGTGCCCCAACACGCTGGACAATATGGCCAAACAGCATTTCTCCTATCTCAACCAAAGCTACAACCGCACTGTCATCAACTATTGGATCAAGAACGAGTGCTACGACGAACTTAAAGAGCGCCTGGGCTACAGACTCGTGCTCTCAGAGGCCGATATAACCAAGAAGCCGGCTGCCGGAAGCCCTCTGCGCGTAGTGCTGCTCATCCGTAACGATGGATTCGCTTCCATCATGAACCCGCGCGATGCCGAGCTTGTACTCACCGGACCCGACGGCAAGGTCGTTAAAACCTGGCCGCTGAACTCCGACCCCCGCTACTGGATGGGTGGAGAAACTACCGTAGTTGACCAGACAGTAGAACTGCCCTCCGGCCTTAGCGGAGAGTATACTATCTGCCTCAACCTGCCCGATCCCGACTACCGCGACAATCCCCTTTATTCCATACGTCTTGCCAATAAGGACGTTTGGGACGAGGAGACCGGTTTCAACAAATTGCACACAATCACTCTA
>JAEEGI010005380.1_pt1 | contig 29499 bp, 24 predicted proteins | sample 8958751 | NCBI WGS metagenome assembly JAEEGI01 (sample SAMN16246545, study PRJNA631951) | gut metagenome | biome: gut microbiome; feature: rumen; material: KS-attached | host: Bos | place: Iran: Karaj | collected 2018-10 | reverse complement strand
CGGCCTGGACGGAGTGCTCTATTTCCTTGGCTTCAAGGACAGCCATCTTGGCGAGCAGGGGAGGATGGACAATGCGTAAGGCCTTCTTTTTCCTGGCCACGGCATTTGCCCTGGCCTCCTGCGATTTTGTCATCTCCACCCCGGAAGGGATGGAGATTCCTGCTGCCGGCCCTTCTGATAAGGTCGTCGTCTATCAGGGGTACACATCGGCCTACAACACTTCCACGCTAATACCCAACTGGGTAGCGTACGAACTCACGGAGGAGGAAACCCACGGCGAGGTGGACCGCGAAGACAAGATGTTCTCCATGGACTCCAATTTCAGCGGCCGCCAGGCGCGCCGCGAAGACTATTCCAAAAGCGGCTGGACAAAGGGCCACATGGCCCCCGCCAAGGATATGGCCTGGAGCGACGACGCGATGGATGAGACTTTCTTTTTCATGAACGTGTGCCCGCAGGACGAAACCCTCAATGCCAAGGACTGGAACTATCTGGAGAAACAGGTGCGCAAATGGGCGCGGGAGTACGGCAAGGTATGGGTCGTGAGCGGGCCCATTATCGGCTCCAATAAATACGGCACGATAGGGGAGGACAATGTTGTGGTACCCGACGCCTTCTTCAAAGCCGTCATGGTGTCGCAGGGAGCCCTGTACTCCGCCATCGCCTTTGTGATGGGCAACGACTCTCAGCGCTATTATCTTGCAAACTGCGCAATGACGGTAAACGAACTCGAGAAGCTCACCGGAATGGATTTCTATCCGGCCCTGCCGGACACTATCGAGGAACTCGTGGAGGACGCATACGATCTCTCCATGTGGGGAATCAAGGAAAAATAAACCTGCAAGACGGTAATTGATAAACGGACGGCCGGACTGGCTGTCCGTTTTTCTTTTTTGGAAGAAATTATTCTGCCTTTTTTGTAGGTGTTTTTCGGGATGATGTCGTCTATAATAAGTGAACAAATAATTATTTATGCGTAAAGTAGTTCTGTTTGTCGCAATAGCTCTGGTCCTGTTTGTCGGCTGCAAGAAGGATCCGGTCGTTCCCGGCCCCTCGGACCCGAATGGTAACACCGAAAAGCCCGAACCTGAACCGGAGCCTGAACCGGAGCCCGAGCCTGATGACCCTACAGTCCTTCAGGTCAAGGACGGGGATGACCTGGCTGCAATCCTTTCTGAGGTCCCTGAAGGAATCAAGAGTCTTTTCCTTGCTGAAGGAACTTTTGTGGGCCCGTTTACAATGGTTGAAGGTATTAATGTCAAAGGATCCGGCCCCAATACGGTGCTGACCGTGGAACAGGGGCGAGTCCTGGAACAGATAGCCGATTTCAGTGTGGCTACAACCTGGAGCAACCTCACTATAACCGGGGGCAGACTCTCATCGGCAAACGGAGCCGGTGTGTATCTTCGCAAGAATGGAATCCTTTCCGGCTGTAACATCCATCACAACCGTGCGGAAGGCGGCTCATCCCAGGGTGGCGGCGTTTGGGCGGCAGAGGGCAGTATCGTCACAGGATGCACTCTCCATGATAATTTTGCCCAGAATGCAGGCGGAGGCCTTTATTCAAAAGGATTGGTAAAATACTGTACCATAGAGAATAATGAAGCCCCTGACAATGTGGGTGGCGGCGCCCAGATCCACGGCGGTTCAAAGGCCGACAATAATAACGGCACGATGTATAATTGCATCATCAGGGGAAACAGTTCCAAAAACGCGGGAGGACTGCGATTATATGGTAATACGCAGGTGGCCAACCTTCTGGTAGAAGGTAATACGGCTACAGGAGGTGGCGTGTCCGGTATTCTTTCCAACGGTGTCGCGTCAATACTGAACTGCACTATAGTCAAGAATTACGATGCTGCCGATGCCGGCAACTCTTCCGCACTGTACATCAATCAGAACGGAACGATAAAGAACTGTCTCCTTTATGGAAACTATTCCAAGAGCAAGGATGCAGGAACCGCAAGGCAGATGTACGTGAATCACCAGTACACCTGGCTGATGAATAATGCCGTCACAGCCGGCGGTCTCAAACTTCACGACAGCTATGATCCGAACGGAAATGGCCGCAATAAGGACCTTCAGACCATTCCGGCGGGAAGCATCGGTATTTTTAAGGATTATGCAGGAGGAAACTATCATCTCGATGAAACGGCTTCAATGCTGATCGACAAGGGTAATGCTTCCCTCTTCGGTTTCATGGTCCTGGATGTCGGAGGTGCTCCGCGCCGTTTCGGCACGGCTCCCGACATCGGTGCCTATGAATTCCCGACCCCTGTTCCCGAAGGAGGCTTCCCGGTTGTGCTTATCGGTGACAGTATTTTCGACCGTTGGGACAGCGACGGCACCGGCCATCCCGAGTTTTTCTCCGAGCACAACATAATGAACAGCGGAGTAAGCGGTCAGACGACAGACCAGATGTTGGAGCGCTTTGATGGCAGCGTGCTGTATTACAAGCCCCGGAAGGTTGTCCTCGAAGGCGGCACCAACGACTTGACACGTGTCCAGACCTGGGACAGCAGTTTTTCCGTCATCGCCAATATCAGTGAGATGGCAACCCGCGCCGGAAAAGCAGGCGCCGCAGTCCTGATATCATCCATCCTTCCCTGCAATGCATCGGCAACGGGCGAGCTGACGCCACAGGAACTTATCATCTCCACCAATGAGAAGTTGAAGGCTCTGGCGCAAACTGAAGGATATACCTATATAGATTTCTATTCTTCGCTTGCCAATGAGGACGGCACATTCAAAGACGGCTATCACAGTGACGGAGTCCATCCGAATGCTGAGGGCTATACAGTGATGGAAGGAATACTCTTGGACTGCCTCGGAAAATGAGAAAACTGATTACACCTGCCGAGCAGATGTATCTGCTTGAAACCGCATACAAGGAGAACCTTCCAGGCCTCCTTGCTTTTGCACGCAGGTTTGTTCCTGAGGATGTGGCAGGAGACCTTGTCCAGGATGTGTTTGTACGCATCTGGCAGGGCGCACGCACTTTCCTGGATATCCCCGACGGGTCGTCAAGGAAGACATATCTGTACCGTGCGGTCCGAAATGTCTGCAGGGACTGGTTGAAGCACCAGGTGGCAATCGCCAATCATGCGAATGAGGCACTGTACCTTCTTAAGATCGACGAGACCGACCACAATGCCACGCTCACGGCAGAAGAATTCGAACAACGAATGTCCCGTGTCGAGCGGCTGATCGACCAGCTACCGGAACGTTGCCGGGAGATATTTATTATGCATTACCGCCAGAGACGTCCGAACGCCGAAATCGCTGAATACTTCGCTATTTCAAAACGAACCGTCGAAGCACAGTTATATAAAGCCCTGCAGACACTCCGTTCGAGTCTCTCCGGGGAGAAAGAATAAAGAGATGAAAGAATACAAAGAAAAACTTTTTCTCGCTTACATTGACGGAACCCTTGATTCGGTTCAGATGGCTGAACTCGAGCAGTTCCTTGCCGAGAATCCCGGTGCACGGGAAGAATTGCTGGACATGAAGGAAATCGCCGACAGCCAGATGCCGGACGATATGACATCATATGACAAGGAACGTCGTACTTCGCAGCTGATTAATGCCATAACTGGCGGCAAGAGTATCGCAAGGTTGCATTTTGTTCAATTGTTCCGTTATTTGGCGGTAGCTGCCTGCGCAGCCGCAATAGGCCTTTTCGGCTCTATTCTGTTGAAACCCGCGTCATCTGAAGAACTGACGGCGCTGGAAGTAGGACCGGGAGGAACCGGTTCGCTTACTCTTCCTGACGGTACGAAGGTGACGGTGAAATCATGCTCGGCTTTCCAGTATGACGCTTCTACTTTTCATGGCAAACGTGAAAGGACTGTCAGGCTTGACGGCGAGGCATTCTTCGAAGTCGCACAGAAGGACGGTGTCCCTTTCATCGTTGAAACAGAAAGGGAAACTGTCCGTGTCCTCGGCACTTCCTTCAATCTTCAGGCTTATGGGGCCGATGATGCCAGCACTCTTGTCCTTCTTGACGGAAAAGTGTCTCTTGATTTGCTGGATGAGGCGGGCAGCCGGGTGCACAGTCTGGAAATACACCCCGGCGAGCGTTGCGTATATGAAAAGCAGACCGGAGAAGTGAATGTGGAGAAAGTATCCAGGGGAGAAGCTTCCCAGGACTGGAAATCGGGAACATATTATTTCCGTGGAGAAACCCTTCCACGGATAGTTTCCCGCCTTGAACAGTATTATGGCGTATCTATAGAACTCGATCCCGGGCTGAAGACTCTCGGGGGGTATTCCGGTGCATTGTCGCTTGCCGATGGTCTTGAACAGGTCCTTTCCCTGCTGGATTATGACAATTCATTCACTGTGGTGCGTCGTGAAAAGGGCTATTATCTTTTAAGAGGAAAGGAATGAAAAGAATACTTTCAGTTCTGCTGATCGTTCTGCTTTGCGCTTCCGCCAGGCTCTCGGCGCAGGAGTCGCTCCTGGATACCAAGGTTACTATCCATATGGATAATGCCCGTGTCGGGGATGTGATTGAAACGATGATGATGCAGACCGGTCTGATGTTCATCTATAAAAGTGGCGACATCAACGCCTCACACATCGTGACTGTTCACTCGGAGAACCGGCCGATATGGCAGGTCCTGTCTGAATTGGGAGTCGACGCCCATGTCGAAGGCCGGCATATCATTCTTACCGGAAAGAGCGATTCTGTTTCGACATCGACTTCATCCGTCCGTCAGGAAAGGCAGAATATTAAGGTTACCGGTACGGTCAGGGATTCCGGCGGGGAACCCGTAATAGGTGCTACCGTAATGATTCACGGAACCCATAACGGTACCTCTACCGATTTGAATGGTTATTATTCCCTGGACGCGGCCGAAAACGACGTGATCGACGTCTTGATGATAGGATACCGCAGCGTTTCGGGAAAAGCCGCCCATCATCTGGATTTCGTCATGGAAGAAGAGGTTACACTCCTGGAAGAAGTGGTTGTGGTGGGATATGGAACCCAGAAGAAGGTGAACATGACAGGCAGCGTGGAGAGTCTCGGTGGCGAAAAGATGGAGAATCTTCCCATGCCTTCTCTTTCAAGAGGCCTTCAGGGAATGATACCAAGTCTCAATATCGATATGACCGACGGTAAACCCATCAGGAGTTCTGAGTATAATATCCGTGGAACGACTTCTATCGGTGCCGGAGGCGGAAGTACGCTTATCATGATTGACGGGGCGCCCGGAGATCCCGATCTGCTCAACCCCGGAGATATCGAGTCGGTCACGGTTCTGAAGGATGCCGCGTCTGCCGCCATATACGGGGCCCGAGGCCCATTCGGCGTAGTGCTGATAACGACGAAGAATCCGGCTGCCGGGAAGACCTCGGTCACATATTCGGGTAACTTCACTTTCTTCTCCCAGACTCAGCGCAACGATTACATCTGGGACGGATATACATGGGCGAAAACATTTGCGGAAGCCTATTATGCATATAATGACTATGTGACCAACCCCACCGGTGTCAACAATGCTTTCCCTTTCGTCCAGGGGCTGGAAACCTATCTCTCGGAACTAAAAAGGCGTCATGACGACCCGACCCTTCCCAAGGTGGCGACTGCTGCCGATGGAAGTTATCTTTATTATGGCAGTACCAATTGGTACGACGAACTGTACAAGAAGGTCTCGACCGGAACCGAGCATACCCTGACTCTTTCCGGAAGCGCACGTAATGTGGGCTATTATCTGTCCGGCCGATATTATGGACAGGACGGTATCTTCAAGTACAATTCTGACGATTTCGACCAGTTCAATCTTAGGGGAAAAGGTTATATCCAGGTGTTCCCATGGCTCAAGGTGACGGACAACATGGATTTCTCCCGAAGAAGCTATAATTATCCTTTGACTTCCATATATGAAAAAGGAATATGGCGCAATATTGCAGATCAGGGATTTCCGATGGCAGTAATGTTCAATCCGGACGGTACCCTGACACGCCATGCGGCATATACCGTGGGTGATTTCTACACCGGCAACAACAAGAGCGTGTCGTCGCAGTTCAATCTGAGAAACACCATCAATGCGACTGCGTCTTTCCTTAACAATTCTCTTCGTGTAAATGCCGATTTCACTTTCAGCTATAAGATGGAACGGGACAAGAGGACACTTTATCCCGTCAGCTACAGCGACAAGGAGGGGGTGATTACTTCGGAGGGAACCAGCAAACTGAGCGAACACTTCGACGAGACCTCATACCATGGAACGAATCTATATGCCGAGTATGAGAAGACGTTGAACGGTGACCATTATCTGAAGGCGATGGCCGGATTCAACTATGAGTACCAGAAACTCGTAATCAATTATATGGAACGGAACGGAGTACTGAAACCCGAAATCTCGGATTTCAATCTGGTCAACGGTGACAGCTTCGTCCTGCACGGTGGCGGAAATGCCTGGGCCGTAATGGGACTCTTCTTCCGATTCAATTATAATTATAAGGAAAGGTACCTGGCCGAACTGAACGGACGGTATGATGCATCTTCCAATTTCCCCGTCCATTCACAGTGGGGCTTCTTCCCTTCGGCATCGGCAGGATGGCGAATCTCCAAGGAAGAATTCTGGAATGTTTCACCGAAAGCCGTGTCTGAATTGAAACTGAGGCTCAGCTATGGAGAACTCGGTAACGGACAGATTCCCCCTTATTCGTATATTCAGACAATATCGACACATCAGAGTTCCAGGATCATTGACGGTTCCCTTCCTTTGTATTCATACATGCCGTCCCTGGTCCCCGACGACCTGACATGGGAGAGGTCGAGGACATATAATGCCGGTCTGGATTTGGGATTTCTGGACGGCAGGCTCACGCTTGTGGCTGATGTATTCCAGCGGAATACGGAGAATATGTATACGGCCGGTGTAACGGTACCAGCAGTTCTGGGTACCAGTTCACCGAAGGGCAATTATGCCGATCTCCGCACCCGCGGCTTCGAACTGAGCCTGGAATGGAAAGACCGTATCGCCCTGCAGAAGCCCCTTGACTATTCTGTCAAATTGATCCTTTCCGACTCTCAGGCCGAAATAACGCGCTACAATAACGCTACCGGCCTCATTGACAACTATTACAAGGGAGCCAAGGTGGGCGAAATATGGGGATATGAAATCGCAGGGCTTTTCAAAGACGAAAACGATATTGCCAACTGGGCCGACCAGTCCTATATGAAGACATCGCAGGGACAGAGGATATGGTTGCCTGGCGATATGAAATACGCCGATCTGAATGCCGACGGGGTGATCAATGATGGAAAGCGTACGCTCGATGACCACGGAGATCTCCGAATTATCGGAAATACGATCCCCCGTTGGCGTTATGCAATCAATCTCGGCGCATCCTGGAACGATTTATTCTTCAATGCAATGTTTCAGGGCGTGGGGCACAGAGACTGGTACCCTTCGATGGAATGCAATGCTTTCTGGGGTATGTATAACCGCCCCTACAACATGTTGCCGACCCATATTTATGAGAATCACTGGACAGAAGAAACGCCGGATGCTTATTTCCCCCGACTCAGAGGCTATCTGGCAACATCGACAAACGGAGTTCTCAGGATGCCGAATACCCGTTATCTCCAGAATGCGGCTTATATCCGCCTGAAGAACCTGACCTTTGGATACAATGTCCCCAGGGAGTTTCTGGAGAGATTGAAAATGTCCAAACTCCAGATATTCTTCACTGGACAGAATCTTTGGACCTGGTCGCCGATTCACAGAATAACCAGGAATATAGATCCTGAAGTGATATCAGGTTCAGACGCCGAGGTCGCCACAGGCAAGGGCGATGCCAATGCCTATCCTATGCTCAAGAGTTTCTCTCTGGGAATAACTGCAGGATTTTAACGCCATGAAAAGAATCAGTTGCATATTAACGGTCTGCATTCTTGCAGCATGCAGTACATTGGAACAGAATCCGGTGGACAAACTCTTCGAAAGCAACGCCTTCGAAACGGAAGCCGACCTTCAGCTATATACGAATTCGTTCTATTCCATGCTCCCGTCGGCGAATACTGTCTTTTACGGAGACAGGATCAGCGATTACCTGGCCCCGATTGCTGTCGGAAAGTTTTTCCTTGGCTCATACACGGCCCAGGACAGCGGGGGATGGAGCTGGGGAAGCCTTCGCAATGTGAATTATTTTCTGGCCCACTATGACAATCCGGCGATTCCTCAGGAGGCGAGGGAGCATTATGCCGGTCTTGCCCGTTTCATGCGAGCCTTGTTCTATTATGACAAAGTGAAACGTTTCGGCGACGTGCCATGGTATGACAAGCCACTGGCTTACGACGACCCTGACTTGTATAAGGGACGTGACAGCCGTGAGATGGTGATGCAACATGTCCTGGCCGATCTGGATTATGCATGCACACATCTCAGGACCAGGGACGGAGGCCGTCTCTCCGACAGCGATTGTTCGGTAGTAGACCGATACGTCGCTCTCGCGTTCAAGTCCAGGGTATGCCTGTTCGAGGGGACATTCCGTAAATACCACCATCTGCAGGCTGAACCATCTGCCGACAAATGGCTCGAAGAAGCGGCGGACGCGGCTTCGCTCGTAATGGCCAGCGGATTGTTCTCGCTGGCAAAGGATTATGGCTCGCTGTTCGTGTCCCAGAGCGCAGACAAGAACGAAACGCTCATAGCCATTATCGGCAGCCAGGAGCTACAGGTCTATCATGCCGCCAACTGGTATTATACCTCCGCATCCTATGGCGAGTGCCTGGGAATGACGCATCAGTTCGTAAATACATATCTGAATGCCGATGGAAGCAGGTTTACCGACAGGGCAGGCTATGATGAACTTGAATTCGCCGATGAAGTCGCCTCCAGGGATCCGAGGCTGACCGCGACCATCCGCTCGGGAAAATATGTAAGAAGTGACGGAAAACAGTACTCTCCGGATTTCGGTGCATGCACTACAGGATACCAGATCCGGAAATGGGTCTGCGACGATGTGTCCATGGATTCACGAGCCATGCAGACGACGGCCGTTCCATGGATCAGATATGCCGAAGTCCTTCTCAATTATGCCGAGGCGAAAGCCGAACTAGGCGTCCTTTCAGACGATGACTGGAACAATACGATAGGAGCTCTGCGCAGACGTGCGGGCATATCGTCTGCACCCAGACCCACTGTTGCGGACCAGTATCTGAAAGACAATTATTTCCCCGGAATCAACGACCCTGTACTCCTCGAAGTCAGACGTGAGCGCGGAGTGGAACTGTTTGCCGAGAACCTGCGTTTTGACGATATCCGGCGCTGGAGGCGCGGCGAACTCATGACAATGGAGTATCAGGGAATATACGTTCCTTCTATCGACCTTCCTCTGGACCTGGACGGGGACGGAGAGGAGGATGTGACTTTTGTGAAGAAGTCTTCATGGCAGGTGAATACCTACCAGGTGATGTTGGGCAGCAAGTATCTGCTTTCCGGCGGAGTCTATGGGCGCCTTTTGTACAAGGCGAACACGACTGAACAGTACAAGCGCATCTGGGACGACAGGATGTACCTGTATCCGATCCCTTACGACGATTATGTAATTAACCCCTCACTCGGTCAGAATCCCGGGTGGGAAATGTAAATGAAATATGAAACGGATTTTCTATCTTATTCTTCTTTGTGCACTGGCGGCTCCGGTGTCGTTTGTTTCCTGTCAAAAGAACAACGGAAACGAGTCTGAAAATGGAAAAGACAAACCGGACAATCCCGGAAATGGAGATGATCCGGGTGAGGTTGTTACCGTAAACGTAAAACTCGGAGATGATTTACAGGCTGCCATGGATGCGGCGGCTCCCGGATCACTGATACGTGTTCAGGGAGGGGTGACATTCAAAGGCCAGTTCAAGATGCGCGACGGGGTTTCCATGTCTGGCGGATGGAACTCGACTTTCACATCGAACGACGTGGAGAGCAACAAGACTGTCCTCGACGGCTGCAATGCCGGCAGGGTCCTGGACCAGAACAAGGATTTCGAGCATCAGACCGTCGTTTCCGGTTTTGAAATCAAGAACGGAGCAGAAGAAAACGGAGCCGGGGTTTATATCAAGAAGAACGGAATAATTGAGTATTGCTATATTCATGACAATGCCGCTTCTTCCGGAGGAGGCGGTATCCGCATCAACGCCGGTGGAATTTGCCGCAATTGCGAAATTTCATACAACAGCTCGGCCAACAACGGTGGCGGCGCCTATGTATATGGCATTCTCGAGAATTGTGAACTCACGTTCAACAAGGCCGACAACAACTGCGGCGGAGGTGCCCAGCTTCACGATGCCGGAACGATCAGCGGATGCACATTCGCCCGAAATTCCGCTTCAAACGGCGCTGGAATACGTGTATATGGCAATGGCGGTGTCATCGCCAACTGCCTCATCGCCGCAAATACTAAATCTGACAAGGGCACCGGTAAACTGGCCGGGTCCGGTATTACGACCAACGGAAACTGCACAATCATCAATTGCACCATTGTGGCAAATCAGGGTAATGACGATGTCACATCCGGCAATGCCCCCGGTCTTTATATCGGCAATGGCGGGTCGGATTCGCCCATATACAATTGCATTGTCTGGGGTAACAGATACAATGGAGACGCTACAAGCGGCAGGCAGGTGAAAGGGACCCGTGTGGGGCTTGTGAACAATGCGATCGCAGGCGGAGACGAGACCGACCCCGATGTTATCGTACTATCATATGACGAATCTGAGGCGGACGGTTCTGTTGATCCCATGTTTGTAAGCGTAAAGAACAATGTTTTCCGTTTAAAAGCCGGATCTCCCCTGATTGACAAGGGACTTGACGATGTGGTGCTTGCCTTCCCCAAGGATATTGACGGCAATGCACGTGTGAGCGGAAGCAAAGTGGATTTAGGATGTTTTGAATTTCAGAAATGAGAAAAATACTATACATATCGGGCTGTCTGATCATGGTTGGCCTGACTTTATCCTGCGACAAGACAAAAAAGGATAACGGTGAAGGAAATGGAGGCGGTAAGGAACAGGAGGAAGAAGAGAAGCCTGTCGTTTCAGATGATCCGACAATCTTGTTCGTACATAATGGCGAAGACCTCGCCTCCATTCTGGAAAACCTTCCCGACGAAGTACGCGAGGTAAGGATAGGGGAGGGAACGTTTACCGGCAACTTTAAAATGAAGGAAGGCGTCAGCGTCTCGGGTAGTTGGAACAGGACATTTACGGAAACCATCCAATATGATCCGCTTGTGTCGACAGACGGAATCACTACGATTCTTGACGGAGGAGGCAAAGGTGCGGTCCTTACACAGGTATCGGCCTTTGAGACAGAAACGGTATGGAAGAACATCAGTTTACGGAACGGCTGGGTGACGACAGCCGACACTCACGGGTGTGTCTGGCTCAAGGCCGGCGGCACTCTGGATGGTTGCGAAGTGTCATACAATATCAATGTTGAAAGCGGAAACTGCGGAGGCGGAGTCTATTCAGATATGGGTTCACGCGTACTCAGGTGCTGGATTCACGACAACGGCGGCAGCCGGGGCGGCGGTATCTTCACGAAGGGAGAACTCGCTTACTCCCTTATCGAAAAGAACATTGTGGAAGGCACAGGCCGGGGCGGCGGCATTTCAGTGTTCGGAGCCAACGACCGGGAACACAGGGCCCGTATCTACAACTGCATCATCCGGAACAATGTGGGTGGTGAAGGAGGAGGTATACATGTCGAGCGTTATGCAACTGTATACAATTGCCTTGTCACCGGCAATAAAGCAAATGTAAATGTATCCGGCATACAGACCAACGGCTCCTACGGATGCAATATCATCAACTGTACAGTCGTAGGAAATGAGGATGTCTCTTCCAGCGCTTATGCCAGCGGCATCTGCTGCTCCGAACATGGAGTGCTGATAAATAATCTTGTGTATGGCAATACTTCGTCCGGCAAACAGTCTGTTGAGGCTACGCAGATAATAGTCAACAACAAGTACTTGTTCTTCTTCAACAATGCATTCCCGGAGGGCCTGATGTTTCAGAAAGAGACACCCTGGAAGCAGGAACGTCACGATGATGCGTCCAATGTGACAATTGCCGAATCGGAAATGCAAGACGGTTTCATGCCCGCACAGGGTTCGCCGCTTATTGATAAAGGTCTTGAAGAAGTCGCCGTGAACGGTCACGAAGACGGAGTCGTCCCTTCATGGACAGAAATAGACATTGCCGGCGGTCAGCGCCATGTCAGAACCATTGATATCGGTTGTTACGAGTATCAGAATTGAAACAGATGCATATTTCAATACCCATGAGAATGAATTATCTGCTAATAGTAGCCATGACGCTGGTGCTCGCATCATCTTCATGTGAACGTGAAAATGGGCATGGCAGGGAAAAGGGTAAGACCCTTGCCGAGCGTGCAGAAGCCGAATATCTGGAACCCATTCGTCCCGGAAACGAGGGTGACAATCCATGGTGGAACGGTTATGCTCCGCGTTTCCTGTATGCTCCAGTCCTCAAATTCAATGAGGTTTCCGGAGCCGTTTCCTACCGGGCTACCATTACCGTCACCCCGGCGGAAGGGGAGGAACAGAGTCTGACTCTGGATTCTGATGTCCCTGAAGTTTCGCTCGTCCCTGTCTGGGGAAAAATGATTCCCGGAAAAGTGAGGATGACAGTGATGGGAATCGGAAAAGACGGACAGCCTTCAGGGCTTTCCGGCGTAAAGAGTTTCGTCAGGGACGTTCCCTTCAAAGGCGGATATCCGGGCCCTGCACGTAGTTACGCGGAAGCGGCGATGATGGCTGCAAAGTATGCCCATTCCCTTCCGGCCATTCAGTCCTGGAAGAATTCCACCGAGCCCGATATGAGCCTGGTATTCAACAGCTACCCCTGCAAAATAATAGGATCGACAATCAGCATGGAGTGTTTAATCGCCAAGTTGGATCCGTCATTGAAGAATGAGGCCCTTGCCATTGCCAGGAACGCTGCGGCATTCCTGATATCACAGAGCCGTCCTGCAGGAGATCCGCTTGCTTTTTTCCCTCCCACTTATTATGGCGACAAAGTTACCGCATCCCGTCCTGAAAATGTAGGACGTACTATGATGATGGAGGCGGTTACCGCTGCAGACGCTTTCCTCGACCTTTATGAGGCAAGCGGCGAACTGCAATACCGAATTCGCGCGCTGGGAATAGCGGAAACATATCGCAAACTTCAGGCGGCTGACGGTTCATATCCGATTAAGGTTGATTTCTCTACCGGTGAACCATATACGGACGGAAAGGCGCTGCTGACACCTTTGATGCTTTTATGGCAGAGACTGGACCGGGATTATGGTTATACGAACTTTAGGGAAGCGCTCGCCATGGCGGAAAGATGGATGGACTCCGTTCCGGTAAAGACATTCGACTGGACAGGCCAGTTCGAAGACGTGACCGTAGCTGTCGCTCCATATTCCAATCTTACCAATTGCACTGCGGCTCCGTACGCTTCCTGGATTCTTCACAGGGAAACGGTTTCCAGGGAAGAACGTATTATTGCCCGTGACATCATCAGGCTGTGCGAAGACCAGTTCGTTCACTGGGACGAATACATCGCGGCAAAGTGGAACATTTGCCCGCCCTGCGTTTTTGAGCAATTTCACTATCAGACTCCTGTAGACAACAGTTCATGTGTCGTGGCCAACGCCTGGCTGGACTGGTATCTGGTAACAGGTGACGATCTCGCATATGCCAAGGCAAAAGCATTGATCGACAATATAACCGTGGTCCAGGATCCCGGTACGGGAAGTATTCCTACCACGTGGGACGAATATCCTTCCCGTGAGAGGAACGCGCCATGGATCAACTGCCTGCTGAATTCAGTTCAGACACTGCTCAGAATGGACAAACTATCTAGTTTTAATAATCAATAAACCATGAAAAAACAATTGTATCAACAACCACAAGCAACCATCGTCGAGCTGGGTCTGGAACAGATGTTCTGTGCCAGCTCCAAATTAAACGATGCGGTAATCAATCAGCTGTTTTATGATGATGAGGAGGATATTTTATGAGACACAGTACATTACTTTTGACTGTCCTTGCGCTGGGTGCGCTGACAGCTTGCAACAAAGAGCCTAATGCCCCGGAGACCCCTTCTGACAACAACCCTGTCGAGGAACCGGCAAAAGAGGCTGTTCCTTTCACTTTCAACGGAGTGTTCGGCGAAAGCGTCCTGGATACCAAGACGGAAATCAGCGAGCAGACGGGTGGAAATGCCCAGGTTCTCTGGAAAACTACCGACAAGGTGAGCGTATTTGACGGTGAGGGCAACAACTGCGAATTTTCTGCCGATGCCGCAGGCGCATCGACATCTCTTTCCGGCATGCTCGTCCCTTCATCGACAGGAAAGTACTATGCCGTCTATCCTTATAACGCATCTTCAAGCATTTCGTCCACCACGGTGAGCACAACTCTTCCTTCGGAGCAGACAGTGTCGGCCCCCGGTTTTGCCGACGGAGCCGTGCTTTCAGCAGCTGTGGCCGAATCTGCTTCATTCTCGTTCAATAACCTTGTCGCTCTGGTCCGCTTTACGGTTCCTGCGGAAATGACCACACTGCACTCGGTTACTCTTACTTCTACCAATCCCCTAAGCGGCCCTTGCACGGTGAGTTTCGCATCTTCTCCTGTGATTGCATCCGCTGCAGGAAGTTCTCTCAGCGTAACCCTTACTGCTCCCGGAACGGATGTGCTTGCTCCCGGAAACTACTACGCAGCCATTCTTCCCGGATCACACAAACTGACCGTTACCCTTACCGATACTGACGGCAAGAGCGAAGAGCGCAGCATGACCGATGCCAAGAATTTTGTAGCTTCACATATCCGCAGCATCGGTAGCGTCAAATCTGATACATTCTACAACGATGTGGATTTCGTGCTTGGCGATGCGGCAGTTGGCGGAGAAACCAAAACTTTGGTTTACAACGCCAGAATCCCGGCCGGCACATTCACCTTGCAGCAACTCCTTAGTGTCACTTCTTATTCTTTCAAGGGAGACAAGGCTATCTACGTTATCGGGAACAAGTCCTTTACCGTTGCCAGCAGTTCTGTCAAACAGACGATAACTGTCGACAAGGCGGATCTGACCGCACGTCATCTCCTTGTTCGTTCCGGTGATGACCTTCAGGCTACACTGAATGCCGCGGAAGCTGGACTTGACGACGTATATGTTGGCGCAGGCACCTTTACCGGCGGTTTTACAATGGTTGAAGGCATTAACGTAACCGGCAGCTGGGACTCTGATTTCACTGCAACTTCTACGTTTGAACCGCTTGTTTCCTGTACCGCAGGCGCGCCGACAACAATCCTTGACGGCGGCTCCAGCCAGAGAGTCTTGAACCAGGATGCCAACTTTACTGCCACTACCGCTACCACATGGAAGAATGTCAGGATTCAAAATGGAAAGGCAGCTACGGCTGCCGGGGCTTATCTGATGGCATACGGTATTCTTGACGGTTGCGAAATCTGCAATAACGCTTCAACAGGAGACGGAGGCGGAATGATTGGTTTTAACTGGGCAACGGCAACAAAGTGTTATTTCCACAACAATACCGCGGGCGGAAGCGGCGGCGGTATCATTACGCGTTATGTCCTGTCATACAGCGTCGTTGACTCCAATCAGGCAAAAGGCTCAGGAGGTGCCTATTTATATTCGGGCGGTTACAGCGGAGAAAATGTGGAGCGTCCCAGAATATTCAACTGCATTATTTCCAATAATATTGCAACTGGTGATAATTGCGGCGGAGTCCGTACAAACAGAGGCAGCAGCAATCCTATCCCTATACTGTACAATCTGTTGGTCGTAGGGAATACTGCAACCGGTTGGGCCGGTTCAGGTATCCTTGTTAATTACGGATGCGTTTATAACTGTACTGTCGTAAAGAATTATACTAGTGCCACACAGGATAATGCGAATGCTTTGTATAATGCGACAAACTATTCTACAGATACGGAAAAAGGCAGAATTCAGGCATGCATTGCTTATGGTAACTGGACAGGTGGGAAAGATGCGGCCTCGGCTACTCAGATTTATATGAATTCCACCGGTGGCCTTAGGAATAATTCTACTTCTGCCAATGGCCTGTGGAAGGCTAAAGCCGCCTATGAGTACGTGACGAGAAAGACGGTCGTCGACAATTTCTTCACTGATTTCGCCGGAGGAGACTACACGCTGTCAGGGAATGATGCTGATTGTATTTCGGGAGGTACTCTCAATGGCCTCAGCGCCTTGTGGACTTATCTTCCCAAGGTAGACCTCGCCGGTAACAACCGCTTGTATAACGGTGATACCCAAATCGGCCGAGGTTGCTATCAGTATCAATATCAATAATCAATGCGTAGAGTACTTCACATATTGGTGCTCCTTACTTCTCTTCTTCTTCTCCCTGCTGCTTCCTGTGAGAAACAGAAGGGAGGAGAAGGCGGGAATGGGAATGACAATCCGCCTGAGGGCACCGGAATCAGAGTCGCTTCGTTCAACATCCGTTTTGCTACGGAAGCCGATACCGGTGTCAAGGCGTGGAGTTCGCGCAAAGATGCCTGCGCCCAGGTGGTAAAGCGCTACGGCTTCGGCGTCTGGGGCCTTCAGGAAGTCCTCTCTGTGCAGCAGAGTGAGCTCAGGACGCTGTTGCCAACATACGATTTCTACTTTGTCGGGCGCGATGACGGAACAGCTGGAGAAGCGGTCGGAATAGCCTGGCTCAAGAGCAAATACGAGTGTCTGGAAACCGGGCGTTTCTGGTTGTCTCCAACGCCGGACACTCCCTCCGGTTCTGAAGGCTGGGGCGGAATGACACGACACAGAGTGGCGGCATGGGGCCTGTTCCGGGAAATAGAATCGGGAAAAAGTTTCTATTTCTTCTCCACACATCTTGAAGTAGGGGAGGACTACACAGAAATCAGGCTCAAGTCGGCGGAACTGATTGTGGAAAGGGAGAAGAAACAGAATACTTCTTCTCTTCCTGCGTTCATTGTCGGCGATATGAATCCCATAGCTCCTACAGAAAAGGCCATGCGCTATTTCAGGGAATCATATGTGGATTCCTGGCAACAGGCGGAAGCCGACGGAGTGCGGGAGGGCCCTATCGGCTCATTCAACGGTTTCAACCCGGATGCCAACATGGAAACACAGTCGAAGAGGGGAGATTACATTTTCTATAAGGGCTCCGTTTCCTTATTGAAATATAAGTGCATCGACGACAAGTTCGGTGGCCAGTATCCGTCCGATCACCTTCCCATAATGGCGGATTTCAGTTTGAAATAAGAATGAAACATTTCTTATCTTTTGTTTTGTGTTATTTGGTCGTCTCCGCCGTGTCCGTATCCGGGTACGGCGGAGATGCCCGTGACGGCTGGGTTATAGAAGCCCAAATAGACACGGACGGACCTTATTTCGGAATTACATCCGCAAATGGTACGCTGGGTCTTGTTTCGTCAAGGGAACCTTTCAAATGCGGAAATGTAGTCCTTGCCGACACCTACGACATCTTTGGCAGGGGCGGGGTGGCCAATTTCCTTCCGCAGGTGAATCCATTGGAATTGGAAATAACCGTTGACGGCAACAAGATCGAGGCGGCGGCGTGCAAGGATTATGTCCAGCGCATGGACCTGGCCGATGGAACATTCAGCGGCAGTTTTGTATATGACGGCCATCGCGTCAGGTATGCATACCGTGCGTTGAGGCAGCTTCCTCATGCCGCACTTATGGATGTGGAAATAACTGCCGTAACGCCTTGTGATGTATGTGCCGACAACATCCATACTCTGCCTTCATCCCAACACGGTGGAGAAACCACGTCACGGACGCTGACTTTTCATCATAAGGAAGGAACGCGCATCGATTTGATGACGACATGGTCGCTGTCTCCCACGGATAAGATAAGGTCCGTGGCATCATCGGCATTTGTTGCCGATGGCGATCCGGCGGTATATCCGGGCGGTGAAAAGCGTGTGGCCAGGCTTGTACGCAGGCTCGATGCGGGAGAAACCCTGTCTTTTCAGATTGTAGGTGTGCTGATTTCAAGCGCCCAGGTTGCAGATCCCCTCAATCAGGCTGAGCGCATTGTTACAAGTGCCTGCGTCCAGGGAAGGGATGAACTCCTTCGCCGTCACAGGGAGAGCTGGGACAGAATTTGGGAAGGGGATATCCGCATCGAAGGAGACCCGGAAATACAGCTGGAGGTCCGTTCGATGTTATATCACCTGTATGCTTTTACACGCGCAGGTGGGGCTTTTTCTCCATCCCCGATGGGCCTCAGCGGACTCGGATACAACGGCCACGTATTCTGGGATACGGAGATTTTCATGTTCCCGCCGTTGCTGGTCCTTAATCCTGATTTGGCAAGAAGTATGGTCCAGTACAGGTTTGAACGCCTTCCCCAGGCAATGAGAAATGCTTCATCGTGGGGCTATGAAGGTGCGATGTTCCCGTGGGAGAGCGCCGACAGCGGAACTGAAGAATGTCCTGTCACTGCTCTTGCCGGAACTCTCCAGCATCATGTGACCGCCGATGTCGCGATTGCAGCGTGGCATTATTATCTGGCCACGCACGACAAGGCCTGGCTGCGTGAAACAGGCTGGCCGATACTTGAGGCGACAGCCAGATTCTGGACCTCCAGAGTGGTGCCGGACGATGAAGGTAAGTACCATATCCGCGGCGTTATGGGTGCGGACGAGTGGGCGGTTTACGTGGATGATGACGCATACACCAACGGTGCTGCACGCCGCAATCTCGAGTTCGCTTTGGCCGCGGCCAAAGTCCTGAAAGTGAGGCCTCCGAAACTATGGAAGAAGATAGCAGGGTCGCTGGTGTTCGAGACATTTGAAAACGGCGTGACACGTGAACATGCAAGCTATGACGGAGCCACAATCAAGCAGGCTGACGCTGTGTTGCTTTATTGGCCGCTCGGCTTGACCGACGGAACTCAGGCTCTACGCGACCTGGCTTATTATCAGGAGAAAGTGCCGGCTAAAGGTACTCCTGCAATGACCAAGTGCATTAACTGTATAATATGTGCCAGGGAAGGGAAGACCGAAGAGGCGCTCCGCTGGTTTACTGAATCATATCGGCCGAATGCCCGACCGCCTTTCGGCGTTATCGCAGAATTCGAAGGCGGGAAGAATCCATATTTTCTTACGGGAGCCGGCGGTGCCATCCAGTCTCTTATCTTCGGTTTTGGAGGCTATGATTTTACATCAAAGGGCCTTGTGCGTGGCAGACAGCATCTTCCGGGGGGCTGGGTATCACTATCCATAGGGAAGAACTGATTCTATACTGTTAATACATAAAAACGCCACTCTGCTATTGCGGAATGGCGTTTTTGGTACTGGGTAGGAGAATCGAACTCCTATTGCGAGATTGAGAATCTCGAGTACTAACCGTTATACGAACCCAGCGGATTGGAGTGCAAAGGTACGGAAAAATTTTTATTCTCCAAATTTTTTTAATTGTCCACCAGCATTTTCAGCCCAGCAAATGGGCGATGTCCCGCTCGGTGGCGTGCGGGGCGAGGCGCAGAACGTGCGCCTTGAGAAACGCGAGGGATTCCGCCGGAGATTTCTCGACTCCGGCTTCGCCTTCGCTCGAAATGACAAGGAACGGGGCGGGCACGCCCTTCCTGTCATCCCGACCAGGCACGCCCTTCCTGTCATCCCGACCAAGCGGAGCGCGCGGAGGGATCTCGTCGAACAAATCCTCCGGGCGGCAGAAGGAGGCTGTTTGCCAACCGTTGTAGTGGAGGTCCGGGCCGCGGTAGACGCGCTGCATGTCGCCAATCACAAGGCGGGTTTGGTTTTCCAGGCGGGCGATGGCGGCATCAGCCGCACTCTTCTTAACCCCTAGCAGGCCGCGCACCTCGCGGATGGTAATGGAGCCGTTCTCCCCCACGTAATCCATAATGCGGCTGCCGGCCTCATCCGGCTGATACTTCGGGAGCGAGCGGCGGTAGTTCATGAGTTCGCGGTAGAACTCCACGGTGGCAAATGCCGCCTTGCCGCCCCACAAGAACTTCCCGTAGGCGATCTCACCGCTCTGCACGCAGGCAATCTTCCAGTCCCATGGGCCAAGTTCATCGCCCTCGAACCAGAACTCCGGGGGCGTCATTTCCTCGATGGAGTAGCCCCTGATGGAGTTTTCGAAGAAGGGAACCATGCCAAGCTCCAGCACGGCCTCCACCATCGCCTCCGGCCCTGTTACCCGGGGCCGGCCCACTACTCCTGCATGACGGTCAATAGACATAACAAGCCGAAAGTTAGCAAAAAAATCGTATCTTCGCATACGATTATGAGAAAGATACTACTCACAGCACTGGCGGCTCTGGCCATTTCCTGCGCCGGGGACAAAACCCCCACGAAGGAAATCCGCAGCGAGGACGACATCGCCGGCCTCCGGATCGCCACCCTCACCGGTTCCTGCTATGACATGGAACTCAGCGGAAGGGACGACATAACCCTAGTCCGCTTCAACACCGAAACAGACATCATAAACTCCGTAGCCATCGGGGCAGTGGACGCCTGCGTATACGACGAAGTGGTATTCAATGCCGATGTCCGCAAACAGCTGGGCGTGAAGATCGCCTTCCACGGCAAGGACGAGTATCCCGCCGGCTTCGGCTTCCGAAAAGAAGACATCGAGCTCCGGGCGGAATGCGACGCCATGCTGGAGGAAATGAAGGCCGACGGCTCCCTGGACAGCCTTTGCACAGTATGGCTCAGCGACGAAGGCGTGGACCCTTCCACCCTCACTCCCCCGCTGAATAACGGCACGGGAGAGCCTCTGAGGATCACTACCGGCTGCTCCATCGCCCCGATATCCTTTATGGTGGGCGATACGTGGTACGGCCTTGAATGCGAGCTCATGTACCGCCTTGGGCAGCGCCTTAACCGCCCCGTGGAATTCAAGTACTACGACGCCGCATCGTACATGTTCTCCCTCTTCGGAGGCATGTCGGACATCCTCACAGGCTGCCTCTTCATAACCCCGGAAAGGGAAGAAACCACGGCTTTCTCCTTACCCTATTATTATTACAAACCCGCATACTTCGTCAAGGACCCGGACGCAGTCAGCGCCAAAGCCGGCATCTGGACCGGAATCAAGGAATCGTTCCGCAGAAGCCTCATCGTTGAGCAGCGCTGGAAATACATAACCGGCGGCCTTTGGGAAACGCTGAAAATCACCCTCCTTTCCATCCTGCTGGGCTCAATTCTTGGCTGCGGCATCTGCGCCTGCGCCCGAAGCAGAAAGCGGGGCCTTAAGAAGTTCGCGCACATCTACAATGTGATTGTAACCGGTATCCCCATGCTTGTGCTCCTCCTCATCATGTTCTACGTGGTGCTGGTGAATACCGGCCTTGGTGCAACGGCCATCGCCATCGTCGCCTTCTCCATCTACTTTGCGGCGGCCTCGGGAGAGGTATTCTCCAATTCCCTCGCATCCGTTCCACACGCACAAACTGAAGCATCCCTTGCGCTGGGCTTCACTAAAGCGCAGGCTTTCTTCACCGTGGTGCTTCCCCAGGCGGTGCGTTACGGCCTTCCCTTCTACAAACGGCAGTGCATCGAGCTCCTCAAAGCCACGTCCATTGTGGGCTATCTGGCCATCCAGGACCTCACCCGCGCGGGCGACATCATCCGCAGCCGCACCTTCGACGCCCTCCTGCCGCTACTTATCGTCACAGTCATCTACTTCCTCCTGGCATGGCTCATCGGCCTCGCTCTGAACCTTGCCGCTGGTAAAAACCGCAGCCTATGATCTCCGTCAGACATCTCAGCAAGACATACCATAACCCCGACGGCTCCTCCCTGCAGGTTCTAAAAGACGTGAACTGCGAAATCGGCAAAGGGGAAATCATCAGCATCATCGGCCCGTCCGGAACCGGCAAGAGCACTTTCCTGAGGGCCCTGAACCTGCTGGACAGGCCAACAAGCGGGGAAATCATCATCGACGGGGAAAACATCCTCCGCAAAGGCTATCCGGCCCATCTTCTCCGGCAGAAAATGGGCATGGTGTTCCAGAGCTTCAACCTCTTCCCCCACATGACCGTGCTGGAAAACATCAGCCTCGCTCCGGTAAAACTCCTTGGAATGTCCAAGGCCGATGCCGACGCCCAGTCCCTGGAACTCCTCCGCACAGTAGGTCTTGCCGGCAAGGCCGATGTCTACCCGGACAGCCTCTCCGGCGGGCAGAAGCAGCGCGTGGCGATCGCCCGATGCCTTGCCATGCGGCCGGAGGTAATCCTGTTCGACGAGCCCACATCGGCCCTTGACCCCTCTATGACCGGAGAGGTCCTGAGCGTAATCCGGCAGCTGGCGCAGCAGGGCATGACAATGCTCATCGTAACGCACGAAATGAAGTTTGCGCGCGACGTCTCCACCCGGATATTCTTCATGAACGAGGGTGTAATCTGGGAAGACGGCTCTCCGGAGCAGATATTTCTGCATCCGCAGCGAAGCGCCACAAAGGCCTTCGTGCAGCAGATAAACAAACTTGTCTTCGACATTGCCGGAGCTGAAGACTTCGATTTCTACGGAATGTACTCCCAGATGAAGGCATTCTGCGTGAAATACGATGTGGCGGCCAAGGCCGATGCAGTGGTGCAGATAGCGGAAAAGATGTGCCGGGATGTACTGGAAGGCCATTATCCGCTCACGGTGAGGCTCAGCCACGCGGGAATCAACGACGAAACCACGCTGGATTTCATGCTGGAAGGATACAGTTCATCGCCCCTTGCGGGAGTGCCTTCCGGAAGTGCCGCCCTGGCCGCAGTGAAGGGACTAAGCCGCGAAATAGTGGAAGAACTCACCACCCGCGGCTTCAGGATAAAGATTATTGTATAAAAGATTTGGATTATTTGCGGGGAATTCCTATATTTGCGGCCGCAAAAATTGTTAACAATTAATTGAAAGTGTAATGAAAAAAGGAATTCATCCCGAAAACTACCGTCTTGTAGCTTTCAAGGATATGTCCAACGAAACGGTTTTCATCACCCGCAGCTGCGCTCCCACCAAGGAAACGCTCACCGTGGAAGGCGTTGAATACCCCCTCGTGAAGCTGGAAATTTCCAACACTTCCCACCCGTTCTACACTGGTAAGGTGAAGCTCGTTGATACCGCCGGCCGCGTGGATATGTTCTATCAGAGATACAAGAGCCGCAAGAAATAATCCCTTACGGCGAAAAGGTAATAATAAAGGACAAGCTCAAGAGCCTGTCCTTTATTTTTGCTTTATGCTCCAGACGGAGAGGTCGTAGTCCGATTCCACCAAATCCTCGATGTCGTCCGGAAGAGCGGGGAAAAAGTCGATGCCGGTGAGAGCTTCCAGGTCGTTGATGCTCATCGAGCAGTCTGCAAGATAGTAACGCTCCGAGTCATTGCCCATCACAAAGCCGATGGCCGAATAAAGGCTTCCGCTTACAACCATCACAGCCTTGAAGAAAGCGTCAGGAACCACAACACGGTCCTCCCCTATCGTGCCGTATTTATTGGAGCCGATGACGGGGCCGCTCACGACCCATACCTTGCCGTACTCCCGCGCCCATTCCCGGCGTGCCTGGCGGCCGCTGAAATTCGAGTCCATGGAGAACATCTTGTCTTCGCGGTCCACTTCGCCGTGGGTTTCCTCCTCCGTGAGCTCGTAGGCCACCCAGTTGGGAATTAGGGTTGAAGTATTGTAGGCCGATGTGTACCCGTCGTACACCACCACATTATCGGTGATGCCGGGGGCAGGGATCTCCATCCCGGCAGGGGTGGAAATCACGAAATCGCAGGCGCATACAAGGAGCGCCGCCAGCGGGAGAAGCAGCTTACGCATTGTCCATCCTCCCCTGCTCGCCAAGATGGCTGTCCTTGAAGCCAAGGAAATACAGCACTCCGTCCAGGCCAACGGTGCTCAGCGACTGCTTAGCCGTCTTCTGCACCCTGGGTTTGGCGTGGAATGCAATGCCCAGGCCGGCTTCCAGCAGCATGGGAAGGTCGTTCGCACCGTCCCCCACCGCGATTGTCTGGGCAAGGTTAACTTTCTCTGTCTGGGCGATGAGTTTCAGAAGGTCCGCCTTCCGGCGGCCGTCCACCACTTCGCCCACATATCGGCCCGTAAGAAGGCCGTCTTCGCCCACCTCCAGTTCATTGGCATACATGTAGTCGATGCCGTATCGGCGCTGGAGATACTCGCCGAAATAGGTGAATCCGCCGGAAAGGATGGCTATCTTGTAGCCGCAGGTTTTCAGAACGCTCATCAGACGGTCCGTGCCCTCGGTGATGGGCAAATTCTCCGCAATCTCCTGCATTACGGAAACGGGAAGGCCCTTGAGCAGGGCAACGCGGCGGGTGAAACTCTCCTTGAAGTCTATTTCCCCGCGCATGGCGCTTTCCGTTATCGCTGCCACCTGGTCGCCCACTCCGGCCCGTTTGGCCAGTTCGTCTATGCATTCCGCCTGGATGAGGGTGGAGTCCATGTCGAAGCAGATGAGGCGGCGCATGCGGCGGTACATGTCGTCCTTCTGGAAGGAGAAGTCCATGCCCGTTTCCCGCGAAAGGCGCATAAGGTCCCTCTGCATGGCCTCTTTGTCCACGGGCGTGCCGCGAAGCGAGAACTCTATGCATGAGCGCACGTTACGCTCCGGATGCATGATGCTAAGGCGGCCGGTGAGACGCTTGATGGAGTCTATGTTAAGCTCCTGGCGCGCCACCACTTCCGAGGCCTTGTGAATCTGCTGTGCCGACAGGCTGCGCCCTATTACCGTGAGGATATAACGGTTCTTGCCCTGACGCTGTGCCCACTGCTCATAGGAATCGTCTCCGATTGGCTCAAAGCCGATGTTCACCCCGAGTTCAGTGGTTTTGAACAGGAGTTCCTTCATCATGGGGCCCGACAGGGTTTCGTCTATCCGCACAAGTATTCCCAGCGACAGGCTACTATGGATATCGGCCTGGCCGATGTCCAAAATCTGGGCATCGAACCGGGCCAATATTTCCATTATAGAGGCTGTGAGCCCCTGCCTGTCCCTGCCGGTAATACGGATTAAGATTTGTTCCTTTTTAATTTCCGGCATACAGGAAAGATGTTATTCTGCGGGTTTCTCTGCGGGAGCGGGTGCGGCAACCTCTGCGGGGCCGAACTCGTTGTCCTTGGGATCTCCCTTCTTTGCCAGGAGGACGATCAGCCAAATTGCACCCACCAGAGGGATAAGGCTCACCAGGATCATCCAGCCGCTCTTGCCGATGTCGTGAAGACGACGAACGGTGAGGCCGAGGCCGGGGATGAGCACTGCGAGTGAATAAACGTAAACAATGATGCTCTTGGCGCCGACGATATTGTCGATAATGCCAAGGATCACGCAAATGATGAAGTTGAACAGGACAAAGTACCAGTACTCTGCCAGGCCGGCGCGACCTTTGAAGTTAAAGTAGTTCTGGAATACGCCAAGATAGTACTTTTTGAATTTTTCGACCATATAGTTTAAGTTTTAAAGGTTTGTGCCTGATCGTTCACTCACAAATATATGAATTTTTTAACGGAATTACTATTTTTGTAAAAATATCTTGCACGATTATGGGTCTTTTCATAAGAAGGTCGGTCAAATCGGCCCTGGACAAAAGCAAACTGGCAACCAGCTACGCACTCACCGCGCTTTGTGCACTCCTTATAGCCGCCAACGTGGGCGCCTTCCTCTTCTTCCCCAAGGTAGCGGCCCCTCTGGCAATCGTCCTTTCCAACGTGGTAACCGTGCTGCTCATGCTGGTAGCGGTGAGGCCTATCAATTCCCTCATCCAGAAAGGCTTCAACGACAAGGCGAAGGAGCTCGTCGAGAAAGAGCGCGAAGAGCAGGAACTCCGGGATAAGGTCACGGCCCTGGAAAACCGCAACCGCGAGCTGGAAAGCCGCCTGGACACCTGGGCCCAGACATCCAGCGTTCCCACCGCCGTGAACTTCACCTTCAAGGTGGAAACCATGACCTTCGACAAAACCGGCTACATCGTCAAGGAAGAGCCCCTGGAAAGGTTCATGGCGGATCCGGTGTACAAGTTATCGGACAAGAAAGGCGTGTTCGACCGCCTCTCCAAATGGATGGACGACCTTGCCCATCCCGGGATGAAGAAGGTCCTTTATATCGGCAAGTACTACATCAAGGCCTCCATCGGCATAGATTTCACCAAGATAAAGTTCTCGGTCGACGGCGGCGCTCTCACCTTCTCCGGCGTAAAGTTCACCAAGCTGAACGACCTTGCAATCCAGGCAGATCCGGACGAAGTGAGCCACTGCTGGCTGCTTAATGAGGATGTTGACGGCTACACCACCATCAACCAGAACGACGTATACCGCGAGTTCACGGAGATTTACGCCCGCATCCGCGAGCAGGAGGCCGACAAAGCCCTCGAGGGCGAAGTGGAAGGCCTGTGCGAGCACTATACCGCCATCTTCCGCAGCAACCTCGCGGAGCGCTTCCCCGGAATAGGCTTCTGCGACAACATCGAAGAGTCCACCGCCACCTGGTACTCCCTAAAAGAGCATTTCCAGGACGAGCGCATCTACCCCGTCGCCTCCAACATGTTCCTCATGGCCGACGTCCTTAGCGACCTCCCCGGCCGCGGTCTCCTTCCGGAATAACAGGCTCCAGACATTTGTTTATTGCTCTTCCCACCCCATGCGGGAAGCAATTTCGCGTGCAAGGGCAATATCCTTGTCCGGAATTCGGAAATGCAGGGTGGAATGAGAACCGTAATGAAATGCAGAATCCGGCTCCATGAGCATGGCAGGCTCCGGAGCATGTGAATCATAACCAAGGAAGCCATAACCTTCGGAAGAGGATTGTTTTACGGCTTCCGAAAGGATCTTTTTCACATAAGCATTAATTGAGATGCCGGCTTCAGCGGCACGATTTGCAATTGCCCGGTGCGTCATTGGAGCGATACGCACGTTGAATGTGCCCGTGTAACTCTTCTCTGGCTTAACATCGTGCTCTTCGCAAAAAATAAGGTAATCATCAACAGCTTCGTGGAAAGCGGCTGTAAGTTCAGCCACCGACTCTCCCTCATAATTGACCAAGCCGTCGATTCCTTCAATTTTCCCAAAGAAAACCTTATCCGGCTCACTGTACGCAACTGAGCCGATATAACCTTTATACTTTAATGTGTTCATTTCTCTATTTCTCCGTTTTCAATTAACTCCAGCAATAATTGCTTAACAGCATAACTCTTCATTTCTTTCTGCGGATGAGGCCTATGTAGAAACATTGGAATCTTCCCTGATTTAAAGAAGAGAACCCTTGAGCCAGAGGTTTTTCCCTTATTGGACTTAACATATCCAAACAGGTGCAGTAACCTCGCCGCTTCATCAAATGTGAAGTCCTTCGGCAGGCCTTTAAGGCGTTCAATAAGTTTCTCTTTCGTCCCCATATGCAAATGTAACTATAATTTAGTTACAATGCAAATAAAAATGAAATTTCATGCATCGGACATGATGCTCTACTTGCAGGAAAAGTCTTTGGAGAACAGTAAGTGGAGGCTTGTCTCTCCTTCTTTCACAAAGAACATATACAACTCGAACTCTCCTGAAACCTCAAACGTAAGCACCACACGGCTTCCCCAAAAGGGGACGGGAACGGAATGGACTGGGACGACACCTCCCTCCGAAGACCATTCAAAACCGGCAGACTGAGTGTCGGGCACATCTACTGACTGTTTTTCCCACGACACGTCTGCATCGAGAGACAATACATCCATCCCTTTATGCATGAAGCTACCCTTATAACGGATCCCGCTGCTTTGCATCTCAAGGGTTCCAAGAGCAATGTTATGCTCCACGTGACAACGTTCTCCTGTTATGCAAAAGATGGTTATACGCCCAGCATTAACCGAATTCAAAACCTCATCCAACTTCAAAGACACGCTACGGCTATTGAACTGCGGCAACCAATAATCCGCGTCCAATCCACTACAGGCGGCCTGGACTATGCCTTGCTGACATTCTTTGATCAAAGCGGAAAAAACTATTGAATCAAACCATGACGGTGCTTCAATATTTCTGCGCAGGCACAGTGGTCTTCTCCCGGAAAAATATTTTCCTGCAGACTTCACCGACTGCGGCATGAAATCCCAGTTGCACTTAGTAATGTGGCTGGGCTTGCAGTGAATATACTTCCTAATCCACGCTTCATCCTGGGGAGTAGGCGGGTTCGGATCGAGATACTGCTCGTGTAGCTGGCAACCGCTGTACAGGTCATCGGCAATCTCGTCAAGGAGATCTGTCATTTCAAGTTTGGAAATCCACTTCTTCGGCAGCGCTTCATAGCCAAGCAGCGCACCCATGATCTGGCCGCATACGGAGCCTGTGGAATCGCTGTCTCCAGAATGGTTCACCGCCGCGATAAGAGCGCGCTCCACCGAGTCGATTGAAGAGTCCGCATACTCCATTGCGCAGTACAGGGCAATCGCAAGAGTCTCCTCCGCTATCCATCCCTCCCCTAACTGGGAGATTGCATCGGCACAAGGCAAATCTGCGGTATTAGCAAGGCTTATCACTTTGTCCACCAGGGCTTTAATTGCAACCACTGCATCGGGAAACTCTTTCCCATACATACTATCAAGCGGGGTCAACGCCTCCCTGGAAGAATCAATGATAAACCATTTCTTCCGGATCTTAAACAACCTTTGCAAAAAGCTGGAAGGAACGGCATTGGCATCATACCTCACCAGTTTTCTAAGCAGCAGCACCAGATATGCCGCCGGGATATAGCCCATAGGATTATGATGCGTTGTGCGTGCACAATCTCCGGCAATTGATGCAAACCGTTCATCTTTAAGCTTGCCGTGAAAGCCATTGTATATGGCAAAAGGAGCCACTCGCATTATTCCTCCGCAACCCTTGCTGTCATTCTTATAGGAATGATCATGGGCGATATAATGCCGAAGAGCTTCCATACAAGTTGTACCGGGGGCACGCCTGTGATGAAGCCGCTTGTCGTAAAAGATCCATGCCCCAGGCGAATTATCGATATCGGCCGCCGGGTCCTGAGTCCTGTACCAATAGCCATAAACATTCTGGATATAATGATAAGGCTCGGACAAAGCCCCGTATGTGCAGTATCTGGTATCCACATACATGAGCCCAACCGCCGAGAAAAGTGTCATCTGAGTATCGTCCGACACGATAGCCTTTCCCGTTTCTTTGTCCACGACAAGGTTCCTGATTCCGCCGGGGCCATAATGCTGCATTATTGAATCCCTGTCCAAAAACTCCACGGGATATCCCAGCGCATCTCCAAGAGCGCCTCCATACAAACACCCTTTGATCTTTTCCAGAGGAATCTTGTTATCCATCTCCTGATTAAATGAAAAACTACCACATCTGAGTAGGAGAACCGGGATTGTCCGGGCTATTCTTCCGTTTTGCTGTAATGAGCCAGCCCTTATGAGAAAAAGTGTTCAAGTTAATAAACTGTACAGTGGAATAATCGCTTGACACTAAAACCTCCAGAT
>JAEEGI010005379.1_pt1 | contig 29502 bp, 24 predicted proteins | sample 8958751 | NCBI WGS metagenome assembly JAEEGI01 (sample SAMN16246545, study PRJNA631951) | gut metagenome | biome: gut microbiome; feature: rumen; material: KS-attached | host: Bos | place: Iran: Karaj | collected 2018-10 | reverse complement strand
GCTCAGCTACAATAGTCCCGATGGAAACGTGCAGGTGGCCATCGTATGCGACGGACACGGAGGCGACACCTACGTACGCAGTGACGTAGGGTCGCGCCTGGCCGCCGAAATTGCACTGGCCAACATCCAAGGCTTTGTGGCCAACACACCGGCTCAACTCTTCCTCGGAAAGAAAGGGGCAGTCACCTCACATCCAAAAGACGAGGAGGCCGCACTCGATGCACCGAAGAAAGATCCCGCCAAGATGACCGATACCGAGCTGCAACGCTATCAGCAGGAACAGGACTTCTTCAAACAAGTGGCCGACCTGCGCGAACAGGATCAGCAGATGACCATGCTCTTCGGACGCATCTACATGCAGTGGCTGCAAGCCATCGAAAAACATGCCACCGAGCACCCGTTCAACGACCACGAGCAGACCATGCTCGGCTCCATCTACCAGAAATGGATGATAGACCGTCAGAACGGACTGTCGGGCTTCGGAACGCGCATCGTGAAAGCTTACGGCAGCACACTCATGGCCTTCGTGCGTACACCGCTCTACTGGTTTGCCTTCCACATAGGCGACGGCAAGCTCATGGCCTGCAATGAAGCACTCGAGTGGTTCGAACCCGTGCCATGGGACTACCGCTGCTTCCTCAATGTCACCACATCGTTATGCGACGGAAGTCCCATCGGAGAGTTCCGCTATGCTTTTAACGGACAGGGCGACTTCCCTGTGGCTGTCATCATGGGAAGCGACGGACTCGACGACTCATGGGGCAACTTCGAACGACTGGCTAACTTCTACTCCCAGACACTGGGCATCTTCCACGACCAAGGCAAGGACAAAGCAGTCAGCGACCTGGAGGAGTTCCTACCTAAACTCAGCGCCAAGGCCAGCCAGGACGATATGTCAATGGCAGGCATCATCGACATCGACCTGCTCAAGACTGGTGTAGAGGCCTATCGCAAGGAGCGCGAGATAAGGGAGTTGATAGCCGAGCGCCAAAAGCGAACTGCCGAACTCGACAACGTTAAGAAACAACTCAGTGACCTGGACCAAAAGCTCACCGCCATCACCGAGGAAAAGGCAAAGGCCGAGAAAGAACGCTTCTCCATCATGAACTTGCTGAAAAAGCATGACAACGACATGCAAGAGATAGAGCAACGCATCAGCGAGGCAACCTCACAACGCGACCAGGCGCAGGAGAACCTGCAAATGGAGAACGAAGCTTACAACAACTGGGTGAGCGAGAACCAGCAGCGCTTTGATGACCTCAAGAAAGAAGTGGAGGAAATGAAGGCCAACGCCAAGAAAGAAGGCCACCACGTGAAGCAAGACTGGGAAAGACTGAGTGAGCAATATCTGACTGACGACAACCAGCGCAGAATGGAAGCCCTGCAACAACGGTCGCAAGACATGGAGGCCTACACCGAAGAAGCCCTCGTCTTACTCAATAAGGATCCGGAAGAACAGAAAGAACCCGAGGAGACCACTGAGCTTCCACCCTCACCAGAAGATCCGGTCACACCAGAGAATCTGAATACACCGGAAAATCCGGACATTCCAGATATTCCGGATAATCCGGACACTCCTGAAAATCCGGAGGCCCCCAACCCCTAGCTATGAAGCAAGAACAAATGCTGCTCTACGAAGTGATGCGCTCACTTGTAGAGCAATTCGGACAAGATGTTGTTGGTGAGACCCGTTTGCGTGGTCTCATCAATGATGTCATGCCCAACGACCGCGTCAGCAGCCAAATCATACAGTGCGCCGTTAACAGTCACCTTGGCGCACAGCTGCTCGAGCTACAGGGCCTCGACGATGACCTTTATACCCTCCGACTGGCCAGTATCAAACAAACCTTCCAGGAACGCAACTTCCTGCGGCATGGCGTGGCCGACTACATCGTCGACTGCTTCCTCTATTCGCTGGAATGGAGCGACGACATACCCAATGAGATACCCGACGAACAGAACGATGGCGGCCCCAAAGGCGAACTGTCGTTCGAGGAAGAGCCTAACGGCATGTACTATTGTGGCAACCGTAGCAAGGAGGGTGAACGTTCAGGGTTCGGAGTGGAGCGCTCAGAACAAAACGACTACTATGCCGGTGAATGGAAACTGAACATGCGCCACGGCATAGGCATCGATGTTGACAAAGAACAAAACAAATATGCCGGCGAGTGGAGCATCAACCGACAGAAAGGCGTAGGGGTTAGCATCCTTGCCAACGGCTACAGATATGCTGGCGAATGGAAAAACGGCAAACGAAACGGAGCAGGCGTACTCTACCTGCCCGACGGAAAACAGATTTGCGGCATCTTTAAGAACGGAGAACTGCAAGAGGGCGATGGCATCTGTTACCTGCGCGACGGCTCTTACCTCATAGGGCGCATGACAATGGAAGGACCAGACGGCCCCTGCCAGCACTTCTACCCCTCAGGCGACATAGAACAGGAGTCATGGGAACACGGACAGCGTCAGTGACCCCAGCAATAAATAAGAAAAAAATCATCAACCCCCCAAAAAACAATACCACTATGGGAATATGGCCTTTTTATACCAAAGACGATGACAAGAAACCATCGGCTGCTCCCGAGCAGCAAAAGGATGAGAGAACCACGCAGACCGAGTCGGCCACATCGACTGACCCTACGTTGCAAACAGTAACTCCTGCCGAGACAGAAACGGTACAGCAAAAGCCGGAGCCACAACAGACTGTGCTGGTGGAAGGTCGGCCTGTCGTCATAGATGACCAGACCACCGAGAATCAACCACAAGCCTCAGCTCCCCACAGTGTGGAAAGGGAGAATCCCGTGACTGGCGACGAACCAGGCTCCCCTAAACCAGAGCCCAAAAACGAAACAGAGCCAGAGCCCAAACAAAGAAAGGAGTGGCCCCATCAGCAGCATCAAGAACAAGCTCAAACGCAGCAGCAGGGACAGACTCAAACTCAGGAACAGACTCAAACGCAGCAGCAGGGACAGGCACAAACACAATACAGGCAAGGCGAGCAAGCTGAACTGGCTCGTGCCTTGCAGATGGCCATGCAGAATGCCATGCAATCGGTAGTACGCCACATGGACATGAAACTGGAGAGCATACAACGCGCAAACGAAGATAACCAGCGTCGGCTGAACGAACAACTGGAAGAGAAGGAAAACATCATCAAACAACAGCACAATCAGTTGCTGAAGTTCCAGGACGACGTGATTTACAAGACGCAACACGGCATTATCATGGAGCTCATCAGTATAGCCGACAACGTGCGTACTATTCTCAAATCACAACAAGAGAAGCCTAATTACGATGAACTGCTCGATGACGTGCAGAAACTGCAAGGATGGATTGACTCATCACTCAAGGAGAGCGGCGTAAACAAGTTCGAAGAGGCTGCCACACTGGGCTTCAATCCCAAACGACAGACCATCGTTGACTCGCAGCCAGCGCCTCAACCCGAGCAGGCTGGCACCTATATCACCGAGCAACCCGGCTACGAGTGGTCTATACCTTACGTTGTCATTCGCTCCGATGTTCAACTACAGAACTTCATGGCTGAGAATAAAGTGCCCAAGGCATTCAGCTACGTCATCCGTCAGGAAGAAGTCATCAAACTGAAATAACAAGAAGTCATCAAACTGAAATAACAAGATATTATCAAGATACATATCCTTACAACAATGAAACAAGTATATGGAATAGATCTGGGAACAACCAATTCCTGTATTGCTGTCATCGGCGAGGATGGACAGCCAGAAGTGATAAAGAACCTGGAAGACCACTACACCACCCCTTCGGTGATCTTCTATGACGAGAACGGTGACCCTGTCGTGGGCGGCGAAGCCAAAAGCATGATGGGCAGTGACATCAAGCGTACGGTGGCTTTCATCAAGCGCGAAATGTCGAACAAGAACTATCATCAGGACATTGAGGGTGTGAACGAGAGCGTGACTCCCATCACCGCCTCGGCACTTATATTAAAAAAGGTGGTCGATGATGCCAACGAACAGCGCTCCTACGAGGGTCTTCCCCCCATTCACAAGGCCGTAATCACCGTACCTGCCTACTTCGGCAACGACGAGCGCAAACGTACTGAGCAGGCTGCAGAGATTGCCGGACTTGAGGTGCTGGGACTGCTCAACGAGCCTACCGCAGCCGCCCTGAGCTATGGCACGAAGGGTCTGAACAACAAGACATTCATGATTTACGATCTGGGCGGCGGTACCTTCGACGTGAGCATTATGCGCATGCAGAACGGCGAACTGGAGACTCTCGCCAGCGATGGCAACCACCATCTGGGCGGTAAGGACTGGGACACGGCGCTCATCGACATTGCCCTGCAGAAAGAAGGACTGGGCGTGACCTACGACGACATTAAGGACAGCAAGGAGGTGGGCAAGATGCTCATTGCTGCTGAGAACTGCAAGAAGAACCTGTCGAAAGCCGACAAGGCAGCCTTTAAGTTCATGTACCAGCGCAAGATGCACTTCATCGAGATCAGCCGCTCCATGTTCGAGGAAATTACCGAAGAATTGGTTGACCTGACCATCAACATCGTGGAGAAGGCAAAGAAACTGGCTCTGGAACGTACCGACTCGCTCAACATCACCGACATCATTCTCGTGGGAGGCTCGTCGTACATGCCTATGATCAAACAGCGCCTCATGGACGAGTATCCCAACTGCAACATCCGACTTGACAACCTTGAGCCCGACCGTGCCGTGGCCAAGGGTGCCGCCATCCATGCTGCCAGTTTGGAAGGCGAGAAGGCTCCCGTGAAGCTAGGCGAAGACCTGGCCACACGTTCCTACGGATTCCGCTGCAACGTAGAAGGCGGTGCCGTCATGGTGTCGAACGTGGTGAAACGCACCGATCCCATCGTCTTCAACGACAGCCACTCATTCTACACCGCTGCCGATGACCAGACAGGCGTGTCATTGGGACTCTACGAGAACATCAGCCCAGATGATTACGTAGACCTGGAGAAGTGCAAACTCATCGAGGAAGCTCCTCTTGAGTGGGGATTCCCCGTGCCTGCCGACACCGAGGTCGTTGCCTATGTCATGCGCGATGCCAATGGTATCGTCAACATCAAGGTGGAGTGCCAAGGCAAGACCCGCAACTTCGTTATCAAGGGCGAAGGCACACTCAGCGATGCCGAGATTGAAGCTGAACGTCGTCGCCTTGCCAACAAACACGTGTAACCCCTAAATAACGAACTAAGACGATAGATGGACAGTCAGATTGAGTTGAGGGCTCAAAAATGCCAGAAAGCCCTACAGAAACTGAAGAAGCATATCGAAGGGAACGGCGGCGTCAGCCAGTTTACTGCCTTCCACAATATGATTGTCGACATCCTTGAAGCACTGGAGGATGGCAAGTCGATTGACGAGCTGCACGCACTCTGCGACACCTTGGTGCAGGCCATGGACGAATATAATGACAACGAGCTGCAGCTGAACGGTCGCAGCATCGGTTCCACCGTGAAGAAGTTGAAGCAGAAGACCGACTACCAGGAGTTCCTGCAAGAGATAAACCAAGGGCTGACCCCCAGCGACCTTCAGTTCTGGACCCGACTGAGCAGCAACGACGACGATGCCATGGAATACGCTGAAGCCGAGTGGAAGAACGCCCTCGATATCTACAACAACGGCGGCGACTATGAGCGAGCCTACGACGTGTTCAAGACCTTTGCTGACCAAGGGCTAAGCGTAGCATGCTACTATACTGCCAAGATGTACGAATCAGGCAAAGGCACGCCCAAGAACCTGGCCCAGGCATTCCAGTACTACCTGAAAGGTGCGCAAGGCAGCGACAGATCAGACCCCGACACTGACTGCATGCACTGGGTGTACTGGTGCTACCACGAGGGCACCGGCGTAGCCAAGAACGAGCAGCAGGCTCAATACTGGTTGGAGAAAGCTGTCGAAGGTGACAACGAATATGCCATGTACACCCTGTCCAGCAACATCCTCTTCAGCGACAGCACCAATAAGACTCGAGGCTATCAGCTGGCCAAACGAGCCGTTGACAAAGGACAGGACAAAGCCAAGTTGCTTTTAGGCTTCTGCTACATCTTTGGCATTGGCGTGACCCGCAACCTGCAAACGGCCGAAAGACTGTTCAACGAGGCAAAGCGTGCCGGTGTGAACAATACTGAGGCCTTCTTCGACCTGCTCAGAGAACAGAAGCAAGCCAGCTCTTCATCATCGTCGTCAAGCAGTAGCTCCAGCAGATCATCATCTTCGTCATCATCTTCGTCATCATCTTCGTCTTCTTCTTCATCATCAGGCAAGAAAGACGACGATGGTGCCACTTGCGGTTGCATCATCATCATAGCCATCATCCTGGCTGTGCTCTACTGGTTGGGAGCTTGGGACTGGGTGAGCGGACTGTTCGAGAAAGAAGGCGAGCACATGTATGTGATAGCCGAACAACTGAACCTGCGTGAAGAAGGAAGCGAGAGTGCCGACCGCATAGGCACAGTAGCCTACTACACAGAGGTAGCCACCTATGGCGACCCCAGCAACTGGTACAAGGTGAAGGTGCTGTCGGACGACAAGAAAGGCTACATGTCGGCTATGGGTCTGGCCAATGAGACCGACATGCTGCTGCTGAACAGCGTTTGGGGCGACAGCGAAGCCCGTAGCACGCTCTACGAACTGGAATTCCGTCGCGCCCTAATTGACTTCAGAAAGCGTGTGGTGGAAGACGAGAACTTAAAGATATATGGTGCCGAAAACAAAGGCGGCAACATCTTCAAGTTCAATAACAAGAACTATTCCGGATTTGCCTTCATCGCCGACAATAAGATTACCAACGAACGACTGGCCGTCATCTATCTCTACGACGAAGATGGCAACCTGCTACTTGAGAACACGGATGAGAATGTGAAAAAAGGACAGTACATTCGCGACGTAAAGCGCAACTCGAAGGGTGTTATATATCTGCAATACGGCGGAAAAGCTGCGAAAAAGAACCGTCAGCAAACCAAGAAGCAGACATCAGAGTCTGCTGAAACGACTCAAGCCCAACAGCCTGCCGCCACCGAACCTGCTGCTGAAACGCCGAAACAAGAGTCATCAGGATTCCATCTCGAAAGGATAGAGAACCCATAACACATCAAAAAAAGATTAATGAAAAAACTGTATATCGAGACATACGGATGCCAAATGAACGTGGCCGACTCTGAGGTCGTGGCTTCTGTCATGCAGATGGCAGGCTACGAGGTCTGCCAGAGTGCCGAAGAGGCCGATGCCGTATTTCTAAACACTTGCTCTGTGCGCGATAATGCCGAACAGAAAATCTATCACCGCCTGGAGGCACTGGCTGCGCTCCGCCGACAGAAACAAGCCAAACTCCCCTCGGGAGAGACTGGCAACGGGCTCATCATAGGCGTACTGGGCTGTATGGCCGAACGCGTGAAGGACGACCTGCTGCAGAACCACCATGCCGACCTCGTAGCCGGTCCCGACGCCTACCTCAGTCTGCCCGACCTCATCGCCCAGGCTGAGACCGGACACAAAGCCATCAACATTGAACTGTCAACCACCGAGACTTATCGAGAGGTGGTGCCTCAGCGCATTGGGCTGGGCCATAAGATTGGCGGCTTCGTAAGCATCATGCGCGGATGCAACAACTTCTGCCACTACTGCATTGTGCCTTACACCCGAGGTCGCGAACGCTCACGCGACGTGGAGAGCATTCTGCGCGAGGTGCGTGACCTGCGCGACCGTGGGTTCAAGGAGGTGACACTGCTGGGACAGAATGTGAATAGCTATACCCACCCCCTACCCCTCCCCAGGGGAGGGGAGTCTGGTTACTCTCAACAAGGTTACTCTCAACAGCAAGGTCTAATCAATCCCCCCTCCCCTGGGGAGGGGAAGGGGGTGGGTTTCTCCACCCTCCTTCGCCTTGTAGCCCGCGAGGCTCCCGAGATGCGCATCCGTTTCACCACCTCGCATCCGAAGGATATGAGCGACGAGACCCTGCGCGTCATTGCAGAAGAGCCCAACGTGTGTAAGCACATCCATCTGCCAGTGCAAAGCGGCTCAGACCGTATATTGAAACTCATGAACCGAAAATATACGCGCGAGTGGTATCTAGACCGTGTGGCAGCCATCCGCCGCATCATTCCCGACTGCGGCCTCTCAACCGACATCTTCGTGGGCTATCACGACGAGACCGAGGAAGACCACCAGCTCTCGCTCTCGCTGATGCGTGAGGTGGGCTACGACTCTGCCTTCATGTTCAAGTATAGCGAGCGACCAGGCACATACGCCTCGAAACACCTGCCCGACAACGTGCCTGAGGAAGAGAAGATTCGCCGACTGAACGAGCTCATCGCCCTACAGACCGAGATCTCTGCCCAGCAGAACAAGAAGGACGAAGGCCAGGAGTTCGACGTGCTCGTAGAGGGCTTCTCGAAACGCAGCCGTGAGCAGCTGTGCGGACGCACCGAACAGAACAAGATGGTGGTGTTCGACAAGGGCGAAAGCCACATCGGACAGACCGTACGTGTGCGCATCACCGGCTCTACCAGTGCCACATTGTTTGGTGAACTTGTCTGACCCTCTCGTACCCCGTACATCGAAGAAAAATAATGCAACAACGCGTAAAATATCTGTTTCGCATCTGGCTGCGAACCATGCTGCTGTTCATGGCAGCAAAGATTGTATTCATGCTGTGCTACGCAGGCTCAGAGTCGTTCTCCGTGGTCGACGTGTTTGCCGTTGTCATACACGGTCTCTCACTCGATTTCTCCACCTCGCTCTATATTCTTGCCCTTCCCTTCCTGCTGACCATAGCAGCCGTTTGGATGAGGGTCAACGAAATGGTGATGAACATCTACTTCCTGCTGATTTCGTTTGCGCTGGCGCTGGCTTTTGTTGCCGACACTAGCCTCTACGCATTCTGGCACTTCAAGCTCGATGCCTCTTGCCTGCCCTATCTCGCCACCCCCACCGAGGCAATGGCAAGCGTCAGCGTGGGCTATCTACTGTTGCGACTCCTGCTGGTCATTGTCCTGACGGTTATCATCTTCCTTTGCTATATCGTGAACATCGGTCAGTTCCATGACGTCCGATTCCGCCCGAAGCCCCTGCCCCATGACCCGTCGATACGCTACCAACTGAATCCCAAACGCGGCATCAACGTTCCCCGTCCTCTTGAGACGATTATCTACATCCTGCTCATCCCCCTCTACGTGATTGGCATACGAGGCGGCATCAGCGAATCGACCACCAATATCGGACAGGCCTATTTCTCGCAGAACCCGTTTCTGAACCATTCAGCAGTGAACCCCGTATTCAGCTTCTTCGCCTCATTTGAGCGGTCGGCCAATCACCTGCCCGACTACCACTTCATGGATGACGACGAGGCTTTGCGCATCGTGGGTGAATACTACAACACCCAGAGCATCAGTCCCGACACGCTGTTGCGCACGAAAAGACCCAATGTCATCGTAGTGCTCATGGAGAGCTGCGGCGGCATCTTCACTGCGCTGGAAGGCCGTTCCGACGTGATGCCCCGCCTGAACAAGCTCATGGATGAAGGCATCTGCTTCGACAGCTGCTACGCCAACTCATGGCGCACCGACCGAGGCACGGTGTGCACCTACAGCGGCTACCCGTCGTTCCCCATATCGTCGGTGATGAAGATGCCGTCAAAGACGCGCTTCCTGCCAGGCATGGCCCGCACACTGGCCGACGAAGGCTACAGCACCCACTACATTTATGGTGGCGACATCAACTTCACCAACATGCGCAGCTATCTCATCTCGACAGGATTTGAGACACTGACATGGAAAAAAGACTATACAAAGGAGGAACAGCTGTCATCGGAATGGGGCGTACATGACCATATCACTTTCAAGACCTTAGAGACCCTTGCCCACGACTATAGCGCCGAGGGCAAACCGTTCTTCATCGGCTACTCCACCCTCTCCAGCCATCAGCCCTGGACGGTGCCTGTAGCCCAGTTCGACGACGAGGTGCTGAACGCATTCTACTATCTGGACCAATGCATCGGACAGTTCGTTGACTCGCTCCGGCAGACACCCCTTTGGGACAATCTGCTCGTCGTGTTGCTGCCCGACCATGCCATTGACTATGGCGGTGTGGGCGAATACGACCGCCGCCATAACCACATCCCGATGGTGTGGGTGGGCGGAGCCGTAGCCCAGCCCCGACACCTCAAGCAGGTGTGTAACCAGACTGATTTGGCCGCCACGCTGTTCGGACAGATGGACATCAGTCACGACGACTTCTGCTATAGTCGCGATGTGCTGAGCCGTAGCTATCAGCGCCCCATTGCCGTGCACACCTTCAACAATGCCATCTCTGTCATTGACAGCACGGGCTTTGCCGTTTACGATCTGGACACCCGCAAAATCACCGTAGGCGACACACCCGATGCCCAACGGCTCATCTCCGTAGGACAAGCCGTGCTGCAGAGGGCGGCCTACGACTTGAATCAAATGAAATAGGTGATGAAGCTCAACCAGATTTCCATTGAGCCTAAATCACGCCACCATCTTGCCTAAATCACAAAACGATTTAGCCTAAATCATAAAACGATCTAGGCTAAATCGTTTTACAATCTAACCTAAATCGCGACACGATTTAGGCTGTATCACTGCATGATGTAGCCTAAATCGATGTGCGCGGTAACTGCCCTGTCATCTTGAAATACTTTTCCATCACCATCAGCGAAATCAAGCGCTCCATGTCTTTATTCAGGAACTGGCTGCAATATGCATTCGCATTAGCGATGATGTCACGCGCCTCAGAAGGATGCTCGTCGTAGTAAGCCATACGCTCAAAAAGGTCGCTGCAGTCTGGCTTCATCTCAACGAAATGCTCACCCGGCACCAGTCGGCCCTCCATGAACCACGTCTCGTAGTTGAGCGCAGGCGATACGGCCAGGCTGTTCGAATTCATGACCCACTTCAGGTTGCTGGCCACGTCGTTCCCCTCAAGACTGATGATGTACTTGAATTTCAGGTGTTCATAAATGCTCATCTCGCCCTGTTGCCGCATGTGCGACGGGTAAATGGAATTGGTTGACGTGTCAAGAATGTCCAGTTTGGGATGGCCGAAGTAAGTCTCTATCAGTTTCATCCGTACAGGCTTGCTGTGAATAGCGCCCCGGAAGACGGCCCGGTTCTCTTTCTTCTCGAAGGGGATGGGGTCGCGGAAAAACATGAAATGGCGCACCTTGTCCATGTTGATGAGCACCGAGTTGGGATTGAGCTTCGAAGCCTCAATAGGCCGGCTCTTCACAATCGTAGGCACCGTGAACGTGTCAATCACGTCACCCGGCGCAAAAGCCCAGTGCAGCGACTCAGGGAAATAGCGGTTCCACTCGTAGGAATCAAAGAAATAGACGCTGGCATAGCCTCGGTGGGCATAGTGCTGTTCACCCAAAGTAGGACACTCTGGCGGCAAGGTCACAGGCTCGGAAAGACGATTGTAATATGCCACACGCTCCATCACATAATCTTGCTGAGATGCAGGCAACTCGTCAAAGCGGTGCAGCAAAGCATCACGACGCGACTGGGTGAACCAGCGCGGAGTCATCAGCCTCAACGCGCCACCCAAATAGTAAGGCAGATGCAAGTTCTTCCTCACTCCACCAAAAGATTGATAATAAAATGATTTCAATCCCATAAAGAAAAAGGGGCTCAAGAATTTTCAGCAAAGATAAGTGGAAATGGAGAAAAGGAGAACTTCATTCTGTTAATTTTACATAATCGTTATCGAAAACGGGTAGAATGTTTGGGCTATTCGACTATTCTGACTAACTTTGGAATTTCAAAATTAAGATAAGATGAAGAAAACATATCTGTCACGATTATGGAAAAACATTCAGGAAAGCAGTTTTTCGCCACTCGCCTCCATACTCATTAACTTCCTCTTAGCATATATTGCCTACGGCATTGCCCGCATCGTTTACATGCTCGAAAACTGGAGCTACTTCTCTCACAGCCTCACTTTCGAGGTCATACAGGGAGCTCTGGTCTTCGACACGGCAGCCATCCTTGTGACCAACATCCCATACGTGGTACTGATGCTCCTGCCACTGCACTGGAAAGAGACCAACCTTTGGCACCGCATCTGCCAGACGGTGTTTGTGATAGTAAATAGCTTTGCACTGGTTATTAATCTGGCCGATGCCGTCTATTTCCCCTACACGCTGCGCCGCACGACCACAACCGTTTTCGGCGAGTTCCAGAACGAAAACAATATCAGTAGCATCATACTCACCGAGTCACTGCATCACTGGTATCTTTTTATTCTTACCGCACTGATGGTGTGGGCACTGTGGCACTTCTACGCAAGCCCGCGCCTGAACTGGAAACGGCTGTCATGGTGGCGCTACGACCTGACTACGCTGCTGTCACTGGCTGCCATCGCCCCATTCGTAGTAGCAGGCATACGCGGCGGCTTTGCAACGGCTGTGCGCCCCATCACCATCAGCAACGCCAACCAGTATGTGGACCGCACCACCGATGCTGCCCTTGTGCTGAACACCCCCTTTGCCATCTATCGCACCATCGGAAAGGACCTGCTTGTAGTGCCCGACTATTTTGACAGCGAGGAGGAACTGGAGACTATATTTAGCCCAATTCATAGAAGGGAGAACTCGGAGCTCTCAGCTCCCCACAAGAACGTAGTCGTTCTGATAGTGGAAAGCTTCGGGCGCGAATACATCGGAGCCCTCAACGAGCACTTAGAGAACGGACAGTATCGCGGCTACACTCCCTGCATCGACTCACTCGTCAGTCGCAGCATCACCTTCCGCTATTCCTTCTGCAACGGCAGAAAAAGCATCGATGGCATGCCCTCCATCCTGAGCAGCATACCCATGTTCGTAGAACCGTTCTTCCTCACACCAGCCTCCATGAACCACGTCACAGGCATTGCAGGACTGCTGCGAGAAAAGGGCTACCAAACGGCGTTCTTCCACGGAGCTCAGCGCGGCTCGATGGGCTTCATGGCGTTTGCCAGAGCCATCGGATTCCAACAATACTATGGCCGTGAGGACTACGAAGCCGACAAGCGCTTTGACGGCAATGCCGACTTCGACGGCATGTGGGCCATCTGGGACGAACCCTTCCTGCAATATTACTGCACCAAGATGTCAGAAATGAAGGAGCCCTTCATGACCGCTGTGTTCACCGCCACCAGCCACCATCCCTATGCCGTGCCGGAGAAATACAAGGATGTGTATCCCGAGGAAGGCATCGAGATTCATAAGTGCATACGCTATACCGACATGGCTCTGGGCCGCTTCTTCAGCGAAGCCAGCCGACAGCCGTGGTTCAACAACACCATCTTCGTGCTCACCAGCGACCATACCAACCAGAGCGACCACGACTACTACCAGACCGACATTGGCGGGTTCTGCTCGCCTATCATCATCTATGAGCCGGGCAACACTGACCGACAGCCGGAGATACAGGAGAAGATAGCACAACAAATCGACATCCTGCCCACGGTGATGGGCATGCTGAACTACGACAAGCCCTACTTCGGCTTCGGCATAGACCTGCTGAACACGCCTGCCGACAGCACCTGGGCCGTGAACTACCTCAACGGCATCTACCAGTACGTGAAGCACGGACACGTGATGCAGTTCGACGGGCAACATGTAAAAGCAGTCTATGCACTAACCGACTCGCTCATGCAGAACAACGTGGCAGGCCAGCTGCCTCAGCAGCCGCAGATGGAGCGCGAGCTGAAGGCCATCATCCAGCAGTACATGGAACGCATGACAGAAGACAGGCTACTGCCTTAAAAGGATGAGATATGGACAAGAATGATAGTATTCAACTAAAAGGAATTGCCATTCTTATGATGGTATGGCTCCATCTCTTTTCCGAACAATCCATCACAGAAGACTGCATCAATTTCATATTTTTCAAGGACAGACCTTTGGCTTATATGCTCACCAAGCTGTGTGCCTGCTGTGTGTCGATGTATGCCATCTTGGGCGGCTACGGACTATCGGCTGTATTCAGCAAGAGCCAAGGGAAAATGAACAATGGGCGCAGAGCCTTACTACTGATGACCAACTTCTGGATAGTATGCCTGCTTTTCATTCCCATGGGCTGCATCTTCAGGCCAGACATCTATCCGGGTGACTGGCCTCAGCTATTGCTCAATATCAGTGCCGTCAGCTACAGCTACAACGGGGCGTGGTGGTTCCTGCTGCCCTACGTGCTGATTACCCTCTGCTCCGGCTACATTGTCAGCCTCATGCTCCATGCTTCACTCCGGAAAGAAATGGCCATCCTGCTTGCTCTGCTCATCCTGCACGTAGGCGCCTATATGGCCAAGGACTATCTCAGCCCCTCCCCCAGCTCTCTGAAACAATTAGCCGTTGTGGGCTTAAACGTCATCTATCTGCTGTTCATGTTTTCCATCGGTGTTGCCATGTTTAAGCACCGCTGCATTCAGACCTTGCGCAGTCGGATGGAGCATTACGAGAAGAAACGGCGCAATGCTATTCTCGTGCTCGCACTCATCGGCACATGTGTCCTGCGCATATCCATAGGCAACTCCGCCCTGATCAACCTGCCTTTCTCCGTGCTCATCATCATGCTCTTCAGCCTGATAGACAAGCCCCACGCCTTCACCTCCATAGCGACCTTCTTAGGCCAACATTCTACTAACGTCTGGTTATGCCACTACTTCTTCCTGAACATGCTGTTTCAGGGGCAGATCTATGCCCTGCGCTATCCTTTGGCCATCTTCATCGCCGTACTGCTGTTGGCCCTGGCTTCATCCTACCTCATCAAAATGATATTCACACCCATCAGAAACAGGATGACGAACGTTGCTCACTGACCTGCCAATAAATAGTAATTACACATGAATGGAAAAATGCAGATATAATTTTTACTGCTTTGAAAATAAGTTACTATCTTTGCAACATTATTGATCATCTTATCAGACAACAGCATTTTCTCAAACCATGATTAGTATCATAGTACCCGTTTACAACGTGGAGCCATACATCCAGACATGTATTGAGTCTGTACTGAAACAAACTTACACCATGTGGGAGTTGCTGCTCATTGACGATGGCAGCAACGACGAATCAGCGGCTATCTGTAAACAATTTGCCGACCAGGACCCGCGCATCCACCTACTGCAAAATAGTCACACCGGACCAGCCAAGGCACGCAACAAAGGCATAGAACACGCCAAAGGTGAGTTCATCTACTTCATGGACAGCGACGACTGGATTGAACCCGACACACTGGAATGCATGCTCAGTAACCTTCAAAAACACGATGCCGACATTGCATGCTGCGGACTCTTCTTCGACTATCCCACAAGGTCGAAGGCTGTGTGTTACACTAAGACTGATTGCGTGCTCTCACGCGAAGAGGCATTAAAATATATCATCACTGGCAAGCTGCCCAGTTATTTGTGCATTCTGTTGCTGAAACGGTCGGTAGTGATAGAGCCATATACCGATGTGCCTTGCTATGAAGACTATGCCACAGGTTATAAATGGTTCTCGCATGCCAATAAAGTGGTCATGATTGCCTCACCAAAATATCACTATATACAGCGAAAAGGAAGCATACTTCACACAGAAAGACGGGACGAGTTCCTGCTCGACATCTTCCAGGAACGGCATCAGTATATTCAACAACACCAACTGATGGACGAAACCGAGAATCGAGCCAACACCGTAAGGAACCTGCTTAAGCTGTCGAAAGACTATGCCCGAAAACCTATCGACTTAAAAGAACGGATAGCATTCGTCAGCAAAGTAAGAGACGCACTACAGCAATTCCTGCCTGTCAGCTTCGCCCAACTGGGACTGAAACGATGGCTGCGGCTCAAACTCCTGCTTTCGTCAGCCAAGACTTATGTACGTATTGTTTAAATAGCTTTTATTTGTGTTATGAATCCCATCGTAAGCGTCATCATACCTAATTATAACCATGCTCCGTTTCTGGAAGAGCGTATAGAGAGCGTGCTTAACCAGTCGTTTCAGGACTTCGAGGTCATTCTGCTCGATGATTGCTCAACCGACAATAGTCGTACTATCATCGAACAGTACCGCCATCACCCACAAGTGAGCAACGTGGTGCTCAACGAACAGAATACCGGCAATACTTTCATTCAATGGGAACGAGGCATCAATCTGGCACAGGGAAAATACATCTGGATAGCCGAAAGCGACGACGTAGCCGAAAAGGAATTCTTGAGCACACTCGTTCCACTATTAGAAGCCGATGAGCAACGCGTGGTGGCCTTCTCTCACTCACAGATGATTAATGCCCAAGGACAGCCCTTACAGCAAACATGGCACAAGAAAGGCAGCAATGGCAACGTGATTGTTCACGACGGTCCTCAGTTCGACCGCACGGTGATGGTCAAGCACTGCGCCATCTACAATGCCAGCATGACCGTATTTCGAAAGTCTGTCTTTCCACTCATCCCCAAAGATTTTCAGCACTTCCGCTACTGCGGTGATTGGTTGTTCTGGGGCTATGTGTGCCAGCATGGGAAAGTGGTGGAGGTGTGTCAGCAGTTGAGTCGGCTACGCAGGCACGAAAATGAGGTAAGCTCACGTTCCGAGAAAAACGGTGCCAAATGGCAGGACACAGGCGGCATTCTCACGCGCTTCATCGACATCATGGCGCTCTCGCCATGGGAATGCCGGTGCATGCGTGGCCGATGGACCAAGCGCTTCCGCAAAGAACGTTTTCCAAACAAAGAAGACGTCAAGAACAAATACCCGCAAATCTTTGATGGGAACCTTCTCGACGTCTTATGCTATGAAATGAGTAAAATGTAATTATCGCTCAAAGTCTCTCACACTGGCGTGAAATAGCCATTGAAACGGAAGAATCACTAAAAACAAATAGAAATAAGGTTTGTACTTATAATGACGGAACAACCTGGAAAGGGTACCTGACGTTTCGTAGTTCCAATATCGGGCCGTATGGCAGACAAGAGCCTGAAACAGTTCTGGCCTGAAGTGTTTCAAAAAATGCCTTTTGTCATTGTCAATCGTCTCCTGACTTATTAGATCCTGATCAGCATAACCTTGCATGATTCCGTAATAATTGTCCAAAAGCACTTCAAAATAGTTATATCCCTGACGATTTACTTTACGTAACACTGGCGTGATTTCAAATATGTGACGATTGTAAATCAATGCCCCGCCTTTGCTGACAATCCCGAATGTCCAGTCAACTTGCTGCAACTTCAATGACGCAAATCTTTCTTTGTGCTCAATGGCATCCCAAGTCTGCTTCCATACCCCAAAAAGATTATTGAATGTCACCATCACAGAGACGTGATGGATATAATTATCAAGATGACTGCACTTGATGAGTTCTTCTTCCTTGGGGCGTGCCCATCCGTTGGTAAAGAACAGCGGTGTCTGACTGCTACTATGCTCTCGAATCACAGTTTTCATAAATGCGATTCCCTCTTCTGTAGGATAGCAAGAATCATTTATGAGCTTCAGATAAAGACCGTTTGCCTTGTCTAATACACTAATGAAATTCCGGTCGTGTATGTTCACTTCATTGCGATAATATCTTACATTTTTGTATTGACTGGCAAACGCTTCACACACTTCTTGCGTGTGATCGGTAGAACAGTTATCAGAGATGACCAGCTCAACATCATCGACAAAACTCTTGTATGACACGATCCTACTGAGCGTATCTTTAAGAATATCAGCCCTGTTATAGGTTGGAATACAAATTGAGAGAAGGTATGTCGTATTCATTATTCAGATGATGCATTATGATTGTTTGAAGGCATCATGATGTGATAGTATCTGTTACTCCATACTATTTGGTAATGGTGCTTCTTCATGAAGCTCATCGTATTTCTTACCATTTCCTTTGTAGAAAAGGGTGCATCCTCATCGGAAAGGAAATAGTTGGCTTTAGCCTTGCCCCATTTATTGCTCGTCCAAAAATTCTGCATGATAATCACTGGCGGACGATTCATGTTCTTCTCGGCTTCCTTGAACTTGTGTACATATTGGTTACCGTAAAACACACAGGGCCATGAGATGCCGGCAAAAGGCTTTGTCTGAGTAAGATAGCAGAGTAAAGGCGAAGAGTCATAAACCAACATGATATCGCCCGGCTTCACATAGTTTCCTATCTCTGCCAGCAGAGGATTGATGATGTCGGCACGCTCTTGTGAGGCATAAATGCCTTTGGCAAGAGGAGAGTCAATGGCAAACGTTTTCTTCGACTTATGACCAGGATCGTAATAAGCTCGGTTCTCAACCTTGGCAGCGATTGCCAGAAAAAGGGAGAAAAGGCAAATGTAATATGCAATTTTGAAGTCGGCAGGCGATGAGATTCGAATCTTCTTGCTGCCAATTTTTCCCTTTACTGACTCCAGTTCAATTGTCCCTACGGTCAGACTCCATTGCTGTTCCATGGCCTTCTTGATGAAACAATAAAGCCCGCTCAAACCGATAGGTAAAGAAAGCCACGTTCCCACCCACATGGTCTGGAACCCACCATCGCTTCCCAGCGGTATGACCAGCGAGAAGAGAATGGCACTCAAAGAAATAAGCTTCTTTTCAAATCGCTCCTGGAAGAGATAGAGACATCCGCCAAAGATTCCCAAACCGTTCATCATACCTAAAGTGGCATCGCCCAGCACACTCGTATATAAATAGGTGCTTCGGTAGATGACTTGGAAAGCAAGGAACCAAATGACTAGTTTCAGCCAGATGGGCTTCACTAAATGAGACGTGGAAGCAATGAGGACAGCAACTGCAAAGACAACAAAATACTCCACACTAATGAGTAGATTTTCACTATATTTGGCAATGAGCGACGACGATCCATGCGTGCTCTTACCGCCTAAGGTGTCTCGAATAGAACCCACAAGTTCTATAACGAGTTTATCGGCTCCAATACTTACCAGGAAGAGCCATCCTAAACAAGATGAGAACAGTACACCCGCCACGATAGTAGCCACCTGAATGGTACTCTGCTTCAAGTTCATCTCCTTCCAGCTCTTAAAGTTACAGAAACAAGGAATAATAAGGAAAGACAAACACGACAAATTTGGGATTCGTACAAAGAAGTTTACTCCCATTAAGAGCCCGCCTGCCAACAGCAGCCAGTTTCTGTTGCGCAACGTGCCTTCTATGATACATATAATAGCCACACCAGCAAAGAGAGCTGTCAGCGTGTTATATCCGAATGGCTTTGGATCCTGCGCTATAAAGAAAGTCTGCATCAGCAAACCTATCAATACCATCTTAGGAGAAAAGTAGCGTTTCAGATAAGTATAGAAGATGATCATGGTCAGCGTAACCAGAAGAATGCCCCACAAACGCATGCCCAGAATGCCACCTTCTGGATAAACACAGTTCAACAGCCATCCTACGAAGCCCGTAAGAGGATAGCCTCCTGCTCCCTGAGCATAATAGTTGTCAGTGCCGAACCACTGATAGATAGACATCAGATAGCCTTCGTCAGTAAGGTCAAAGCCATGAATGGCACAGTGTACTTGAAAGAGTATGGAGAAGCCTATCACGCATACTGCTAATAAAGTGTTGTTCTTTATCATAACTTTTTCATTGATGACTGGTAACGTGAAAAGAAGGTTGAACGGATGCACTGGTTGCCAGTGTCAACCAAAAGGAGCAACCAAAAGAAGATGACAGCAATATTAGAGAGCATCCATGAAACTGTAGTTTCACCGATAACTATCTGAAAAGGATTGAGCAATATACAGAACGAAAGCATATAGATATAGTCTATACTACTGCTGTGGCTGTCGCGAAGAAAGAGGAAGAGCACCGGAAGCATATATAACCCACAATAGAATGCTGAATTTGTAGGATACATCAGGAGCGGTAAAGCAAGGAGTGATGTCTGCTTCCAGGGGGTCTTTTCGAAGAAGAACAATAGTATAGAAGCTAAGCACATCAGCATGGTCAATAAGGCACAAATGTTTGACATGTTCTCAGTCAGAGTTGACTGTAAGAAAATGGAAATCGTTGCTACCATCGGGATGATACCAAACCGAGGAAAGAGCTGGCCGGGGTTATAGGTCTCAGCAAAGACAGATAAGTTGGTTAACAACTGGCTGATATTATCGAATTGCCCTTTGAAGAATAAGAAAGGCAGGAATACCATAGCCAGGGACAAGACGACACAAAAAACGATAGCACGATAACGCTTGTCCCTAAGAAGGAAAAGCCCGAAAACCACAGGGTAAATCTTGATGACACTGATGATGCAGAGACATGAAAGCGCAAAGACTCGCTTCCACGGAGAAGCAGCATCTTTATATGCAAGGAAGTAACACAGAAGTGCCGCACACAGGATAATCATGTTGCCCCTCTCAATAGCAAACAACATGATCGATGAGAAAAAAATGAGCACTTTCTGAACAGTAGAGCAAGCAACGAGTTTGTTCAGGGCATGATAGAACACCATAACAGACAAGAGGACAAACATCACACACGACAGCATTGCTGTAGAAGACGCATAGCAGTCTGACAAGGTGGCATCAGAATAGTGGAAAAAGCCATTGAAGAGTTCCAGAAATAAATATGTGAATGGCAGATAGCACTTCTCGCCCAACCCATTAATTGTGTTGTGATAAGGATCCCAATCTGCAATGTAGCGCTGCACATTGAAGAAATCGGCCATGAAGTCTTCAGTTCTTCTGAAGAACACATTCAACTGAATCCCCATTGGATCAGACAACAGATCCCACAGGAAAACACCAATGAGAAGAGTCATCATCATGACAAACGTGTTGTTTACTGAGAAAAGTCGTTTTATTTCTTGAATGCCCATAGCTTATTCATCAGGAAATTAACTGGTGTGGTAATACAGATATTAATAATAGGAGCAATCTTGTCAGACAGATGAATAACATCTACCCACAGATAAAGCAGAACCATACTGAGCAAAAAAGTCGTGATGTAAGAAACGTAAACTTTTGACAGCTTTTTCCAGAAAGATGAATGCGAATTTTTGAAAACGAATTGGTTGTTCCAGAAATATGCATTCAAGACACTGAGCGCAAATCCCACTACATAGGCTGGAATATAATGAATACCGAGAAAAAGCAATGTGTAATAGACCGCCAAAAGCACAATGGCATTGGATATACCCACCAACACGAATTTGACAAACTGCCATACATAGGCCTTTTGCAATTGTTGCTGTATGATTTGGTTTACTTTCATTTGCTTGCTTCTCTTTGAGCTTTTCTTTTTATCTTGAATAGTTTAATGATCGTGGAGACATACGAAAATGCAAACTTCACTAAGTCGCGCTTTGATTCTCCATACATTCGCTTATTGAAGGTGATTGGCACCTCACGAATGCGATAGTCAGGATGATAAACGGAAAGTTTGATGATGATTTCTTCGACAATGTCAAAGTTGGTACAATCTAACTGTAGGTTCTTGACGTCAGCAGCCCTATAGATGCGGAAACTGTCCGATATGTCTTTCACTTTCAGCCCTAAGGCTAGGCGGAAGCACACGTTTACAATCAGCGACATGAAGATGAGAATCCAAGGGTTGTCAGTCTTTCCGTCAGTCACATATCGGGAGCCGATAGTGAGATCATACTGGTCGCAGTTCTGCAACATCTTACCGAAATCAGTTGGCGAGTGCGACCCGTCAGCATCCATCATCAGTATAAAATCCTTGTCAGCCACTTTAAACCCTGTTCGAACGGCATCGCCATAGAAATTACCTCCTTGGCGATGAACATAGTTGGCTCTATTCTCACGACACACCGTTTCAGTGTCGTCCATGGCTTCTATGGTGTCAATAATGTTAATGTCATAGTCTATCCCCTTGAGTGCTTCATGCAACTTAGGCAACAACACGCGAAGGTTGTCTGCCTCGCGATAGGCAGGGATTACCACTGATAGCTTCATAGGCTTATTGCTGCTGTAACCAATTCAACATATTGTCTATTCCCTGATCCTTGTCCACTTTTGGTTGCCACCCTATCAGTTCTCTCGCTTTAGTAATATCCGCAACAAACACTTTCTGGTCGCTCTCGCGCCAAGGTAGCTGGGTATATTCCATCTTGACGTCAAGTTTTCGCTCCAGCAACTTGAACAATTCCAGTAATGACAAGCTATTGTCTATGCCACCACCTATATTGAACACCTGTCCATAGGCAGCCTCACAATCCTTTGCCTTCATGTAGAGACTCACCACATCGGAACTATAGAGCAGGTCACGCACTTGCTTGCCATTTCCCGAGATGGTGAAAGGTGGTGTGTTTTGATCAGCTTTCTTCTCTAATGCCTTGGTGCAGAACCATCCAATCCATCCTTGGTCGAAAGTGGCATGTTGATTGGCACCGAACATTGAAGAATGGCGGAACACCACTGTCTTGATGCCGTAGATACGATGGAAGTCTAACAGGTATTGATCCGCACAACCTTTGGAACATCCATAGGGGGAATGAAAATCAAGTGTAATGGATTCGGGAAATCCTTTCGGATATTCCTCACAGGTATAACGCGTCTCACTCTCGGTAAAATGGAAGTATTCAAAATCTCCAAATACCTTATTGGTTGAGCTATAGAGAATGACTGAATGGGGCGAGTACTTACGCACCGAGTCTAACACATTGAAAGTACCCAGTCCGTTAATCTCAAAGTCAAGGCGTGGATTGGCAATACTTGTTGTCATGGCGACCTGACCTGCCAGATGGAAAATATAATCGGGTTGCACTTCCTTGATGACCGTCTCTACGTCATTGATATTCCGAGTGTCATAGGGATAGTATTTAAAATCGCCCAATGTGCGCAACCACCGCAAGTTGTTGTCACTTCCATGACGAAACAAGTTGTCTAAAACGAACAATTCTTCGCCTTGTCTTAACACTTCTGCTGCAAGATTGCTACCAACAAATCCACAACCACCTGTAATCAAATACTTCATATACTAAGATTGATTGATAATATCAATATATTCTTTTAATCTCTTTTCAAAATCAAAGCAAACGAGCTTGCCAATCAGCGCTGAGAGTTTATCGACTGAACATCGCAGGTCCATCACTTCGTTTGCACGATAAGGAAGTGCCCCATAGTGCACTTCTGACGAAGAATGTAGATAGTCTTTCGCTATTTCAATGACGCGCTTCAGCTCTATGCTGTCGCCACTGCTCACATTTACAATCTCTCCCAAACAACGCTCTGAATGCTTCAGCAGTTCAGATATGCACCAGCAAAAATCATCAATATAGATGGTGTCGCGCTTCTGCTCACAAAAGGTGACCTCCAAAGGTCGGTTCCTCTTCAGTTTGTCCACAACATAGGGAATGAACTTTGTTTTGGCCTGCATGGGGCCAAACACGTTGCCGGGACGAACTGCCATAGTGGGAAAATGAAAATCGCGATAGAGCATAATAGCGGTATTCACCGACAGCTGTTTCACCAATGCGTAGGGGGAAGTTGGTATCTCGCGCTGCGTTTCAACAAACGGAGAGTTTTCCGAGCCATATTCCTCAGAGCTGCCAAACTGCATGAGCAGCTCCAAGTTCTCCTCTCCCTTGAAACGCTCATACAAATTAATCAGCACCCTTACATTCGTACTGATCAGCTCATCAAAGAGTTTCATGTCACGCTCTGTCGATACGATGCTGGCTAAGTTGATGATATAGTTAGGTGTATCAATGTAATATGGAATGCTCTCGTTCACCAAATCCAATTCCTTGGTCTTCACCTGAGGATAATTGGAAAAGAATTCGCTGTCAATATACTTGTCGAAAACGAAAATATGATATTCGTCATGCAAGCATCTGACCAGATTTTTACCAATAAACCCACCGCCGCCTATAAGAAAGAGCATCTTCTTCATCTCTGGTTATTTAAGTGAGGGGGAATTGTCATCATCGAAGTTGACCCGCTCGCGCTCAATGACTAATGGACGGCGACGCACTTGTGTGAGAATGCTACCAACATATTCACCCACAATACCAAGAAAGAATAACTGTACGCTAGCAAAGAGAAACACTCCGATGATGAGTGGTGCAAATCCCAACTGGAAAGAATCCCAATAGAAAAGCTTATATACCAGGTAGATTAGAGCTACAATCATACCAATGGCACTGGAAATGAATCCGATGAAACTTGCCATGCGGAGGGGCACCTTGGAATGATTCACAAACCCCAGCATCGCCATATCATAGAGTGTGTAGAAGTTGTTATGGGTCTTACCGTGCAGTCGCTTGGGCTGGGTGTAGTACACCTCTCCCAAGTCACCGCCATATTCAGCCACTAAGCCTCGCATGTATGGATAAGGATCGTCGATAGACCGTAGCAACCTGATGAAGGTCTGGTCGTACAGCCCAAAGCCAGTGAAGTTTTCAATCTGGCGCGTCTCGCTAATAGCCTTGATGAGCTTATAGAACGAGGTTCGTATCCCATACATAATAGGATTCTCCTTGCTTTTGTTCTTGATGCCAATAACCACACGATGCCCATTCTCCCACTGCTGCAGGAACTGAGGAATGAGCTCGGGAGGGTCTTGCAGGTCAGCCACCATCAGCAGGGCTGCATCGCCCGATGCTTGGCAGAGCCCGTAAAACGGTGAGCGGATGTGACCGAAATTCATGGCATTAACAATAATCTTGACATTCTTGTCTTTAGCTGCCAACTTCTTCAGTTCCTCAACAGTACGGTCGGTTGAGGCATTGTCAATGAAAATATGCTCATAGTCGTACTGAGTGCTTAAAGCATCAAACTGAACTTTGACCTGTCTGTACAGTTCAGCAACGTTTGCTTCCTCATTATAACAAGGTGTAACAATGCTTATTTTCTTTTTCATGACTGTGATTTTTTTTGCGATAGACGAAATATTTCAGCAAGCTATAAGAGCAGAGAGCAACCACGGGGGTCGCAAGGATTCCTGCCCAATAGTTGTTCATCCCTAAGAGTATAAAGGCCTTTACTACTGCTGTATTGATGAAATAAATCAGCACATAGGCCACCACAAATCGGAAGATGAGCCGCGGATTGTTGTCACGGAATACGAGGTTTCCTGTTGTGATGAAATTGAAACATACGCCAAGTACATTGCTCAATAGCGTGGCAATGTAATAAGGAATTCCCACATATATTGCCAGACAATAGACGCCAACACCAAAGGCTGTATTCAGACCGCCTACGAGGACAAAACGCAGAAACTGATTACTTACTAGTTCATAATAACGCTGAATCAGTGTCATTGGCATTCCTACTTTGCTTTATAAACGCACTGCTCAAAGAGGTCATCGTCAACAAATGGTGCCATCTTCTCCAAGGGGGCAGAAGTCATTCGGCCTGTCTCTTTGTCCATGAATGATGCCGACTTCGGGAAGAGTGTCTGTTCAGGATGCATGTGTACCTCACAAATGACAGGACCATCCGTAGATAATGTACGGCTGATTGTATCTCTTAAAACTTGCCCGTTAGCATTTACGCAAAGATATGGAATGCCATAGGCGGCAGCTATCTTACTGAGATCCGGGCAGATTACACCGCTACTGGGGTTAGACCCCGTAAATTTCCCCTTGAAGAATGCCTTCTGTGTAGTCTTAATGGCTAGGTAGCTTTCGTTTTCGATGACGAAAAGTTTCAAGGGAACATTGTAACTCACCAGTGTTTGCAGTTCCTGAAGGTTCATCTGAATAGAGCCGTCACCGGTGACGCAAATGGTGCGTCCGTTTTCATTGGCAAAGGCGGCACCAATTGATGCTGGCAGTCCATAGCCCATGGCTGCACAGCCTTGATTGGCGAACACGCGAACGCCTTTGTTCACCTTCATTGCCTGATAGGTACAGGTATAGGCAGTGCCGTTTCCTGTCACCACCACATCACCGTCGTGCAGTTGCTTGAATAGCTCGTCGGCAAATTTATACGAGTTGGTGTAGCCCTCGCAATCGGGGTTATCATCGAAGAGTGTTGGCAGTTTGGCTTCGATGTTGCGGCCCCATTGTCTCCAGGCCGAAAAATCTGGCAAGGCAATGTCTTTGGTGAGTTCCAGCAACCGATCGACAGCATATCTGAGATCGGAATGAATCTTCAAGTCGATGCTCAGTGTTGGCTTAGCCATCTCAGCAGCATCGACATCTATCATTACTTTATATGCACGTGGAGCGAACAGGTCATAAGCATAACTCACCTGACGGATGGACAGACGTGTACCCATGATGATGAGTAGGTCACTACTTTGTACCATAATATTGCCGATACGATCACCACATAATCCTGGCTTGCCGAAACACAAGGGATGGTCATGCCAAATGATATCGCTACCGCTGATAGCCGTTACTACCGGGATGTTCAAGCGTTCAGCCAACTCAATGAAGGCCTCAGTCCTGCCAGCCAGACGCACACCATTGCCCACATAGATAACTGGCGATTTGGCTTGCTGAATGCGTTTGACAAGCTCTTCCAACTGGCGGTCGGTAACATCAGCATCGGTAGGATCCTTCAGTTCAGAGGGGTCCCATTCATACATGTCCGACTCCTCCACGTAGGCACCCTGAATGTCCAGGGGAACATCAATCCATACTGGTCCTGGGCGTCCGCTCAGCGCAATGGCTATGGCTTTGTCTATTTCATATTTCACATAGCGCACATCCTTGATGGTGACGCAGTATTTCGTTATCGAACGAACCATGCTCTTGATGTCGGCTTCCTGATCGCCCAACTGACGGAGCGGCAGTTCTGGACAGGCATCAATGGTAGTTGACTGCTTCACCTGGCCCGAAATGTAGAGACCTGGTATGCTGTCGAGCCACTGTCCCAGTACACCAGTGATGGCATTAGTACCACCAGGGCCTGTTGTCACACATGTCACAGCCAGTTTTCCGCTAGCTCGGTAGTAGCCTTCTCCTGCAATGGCTGATGCTTGCTCATGATGATTACACACGTAGCTGAGGCCTTCTGTATGGCCAATGGAATCATTCAAATGCATGGCACCACCACCTGTCACCAGGAAGCAGTGATGAATTTGATAGTGTTCCACCAGATACTTGAAAATAAAATCGCTAACCTTTATCATAATTTCATTATTCTTTTGTCATTTGCTGATTGTTTTCTATGATTATCTTGACGACTTCCTCGAAGGTAATGGACGACACAAAGTGTATGGCACGTTGCAACTTACTGATATCGGGTTGCAGTGATACAATGTTCTGCTGTGAGGCTGCTCCATATTGCAACTGGCTCTTTGAACCTGTCAGCCGATACATTGACTCCACAAAGTCGCGCAACTGGCGAGTGTCGTCAGAGGCGATGTTAAACACCTCATGCCTGAAGGTAGGCTCCTGCAGGGCATATTGACAAAGCAACTCTATTTGCTTTACAGCATCGGCTATATAGAGAAAATTCCAGTTCTGCGTACAACTGGACAACGCTATTGCCTCGTTTTTCAACATCCGGTCGATAGCACTCATGACAAGAGTCCAGGGATGATCGTCCTCACCAAAGAGACTGAAGATGCGCAGATGCAGATATTTCATATCCCACTGCTGCGACTGTTCAAATCCATGCCTACACACACTCAACTTTGCTTTTCCGTATTCCGAGAAAGGGTTACAGGGTGTCTCTTCAGTGATGGTTTCCAGACAAGTACCGTATTCTGCTTGCGAACCTGCCTCCACAAACAGACGGCATCCCATCTGATGGGCTTGGCGCATTGCCTCTTCGCTGTACCGTATGTTCGACTGCTGTACTTCTTTCATATCACGACCGCCATGACCAGTGCCTTCCCATGCAAGATGAATGAAGACATCAGCTTTCACAATGAGCGATGCCAAGCGGTCATAATCCTCCAACTGTGCCTCGATAAGTGTCAGTCCAGCATGTTCTCCCAGTTTCTCACGAGCCTTTGTCTTGCTACGGCATACGGCATAGACGATGTTTCCTTTTTCAAGCAAATCACATGTGAGATGCTTGCCAATGAAACTAGTTGCTCCCGTGACAATATAGGTCTGTGTCATTCATTCATGATTTTAAGAACGTCGCTATCTGCTCGCAGCAGAGGTCATAAACGTTTTCCGAACGGTAACGTTTATACCAGTCGGCTGTCAGTTGGCAGCACTGCTCAATGTTGGTTCGAGGCTCCCATCCCAAACGTACGTGTGCCTTGGTGATGTCGAGCATCAGGAGATTGGCCTCATGCAGCGCATTGGGGTCGGATACATCTTTCAGTTCTCCCTTACCATAGTATTTAGTAATCATGGTGGCAACGTCCCAGACAGGAGTTACGCTCTCAGCACGCGGTCCGAAATTCCATCCCTCGCAATAGTCAGTCGGGGAATGCATCATCTTGGCCGCAAGGAGCAGGTATCCGCTGAGTGGCTCCAGCACATGCTGCCACGGGCGTATGGCCTTCGGTGAACGAATCTCAATGGTGTCACCACTCTCCAGAGCGCGTATGCAGTCGGGTACGATTCTATCCTTGGCCCAGTCGCCGCCGCCCACCACGTTGCCGGCACGCACACTGGCTATAGCCACATGGTGCTTCTTGCCGTAGTCGGCTGGGTTAAAGAAACTTCGACGCCACGAACTAATAGCTATTTCGGCAGCACCTTTCGAAGATGAGTAGGGGTCGTAGCCCCCCATGGGTTCGTTTTCGCGATAGCCCCATATCTGCTCACGGTTTTCGTAGCACTTATCGGTGGTTATCATGACCGCTGTTCTCACACTGTCGGTGTGGCGAATGGCTTCCATCACATTGATGGTGCCCATCACATTGGTCTCGTAAGTCTCAACCGGTATTTCATAGCTAAGGCGCACCAAGGGCTGGGCTGCCAGATGAAACACTACCTCAGGCTGATACTTCCGGAAGATGTCTTCCATTTTTTTCCTGTCGCGTATGTCGGCACGTATGTCAGCCTCTATCTTCTTTCCGATGCCTGACAGAACAAAGTTGTCGCGGTCGGTAGTCGGGTCAAGTGCCACACCTATGACTTTGGCTCCCATAGCATGCAGCCAGATAGACATCCACGAACCCTTGAATCCAGTGTGCCCAGTCACCAAGACTGTCTTCCCTTTGTATGCTGCTTTTAATATACTTTCTAGTTCACTCATAATTCAATATAAACATTCCAATTGATAGGTTTTACATCCTAAATTTATTTTCTCCGCCCACTCTATGGCTTCTTCTGCCCTTTTGAGTCCTTCGGCTTCATACACTCGTGTGGTATCACCGCTTTGGATTTGGTTTCTGACAATATCCAGGCATGCCTGATCGAGTGCCACAGGATCCTCTGATGCAAGAATTCCGTATTCCTTATCGCCCATTATCATGATATATGCTATTTGCATACCTCCCAGATAGTAGTCGTGCACCGCCTTAGCAGCCACAGCCATGGCTCTCGGTCCACCTTCCCGGATGGCAGTCTTTCCATGATCTGTTGCCATACCACTGGAAATCATTTGCAGTATTCCACCAATTTCTTCGTTCGAGTAGCGATCAATGGAGCCTATATTGATGAGAAAATCGTAATATGCCAGAAAC
>JAEEGI010005376.1_pt1 | contig 29506 bp, 18 predicted proteins | sample 8958751 | NCBI WGS metagenome assembly JAEEGI01 (sample SAMN16246545, study PRJNA631951) | gut metagenome | biome: gut microbiome; feature: rumen; material: KS-attached | host: Bos | place: Iran: Karaj | collected 2018-10 | reverse complement strand
GGAGCGCTGAACGCTACGAAGTTTGCGCAGGATTCGCCCAGGATCTTGCCGGTGTAGTTGAATACGTCGATGGCCAGCTGGTCACCCTTCACGGCTGCTTCATAAACGTCTTTTGAGGTTATCTCCTCAATGGAAGCGAGAGAGCTGTCGGCATATTTGCCGCTTTCTAGCCATTCTCTTGCAGTCTTGGCAACACCGATGGCAGAAGCATATGCCTCGAGGCATCCGTCGTGACCGCAACCGCAGCGACGGCCGTTGTGGCGCACGGCGCGGGTATGGCCAAGCTCGCCTGCGAAGCCGTCGTGGCCATAGACGAGAGCGCCATTGATGACAATGCCGCTTCCGACACCTGTTCCGAGCGTCAGCATGATGAAGTCCTTCATTCCACGGGCTGCGCCATAGGTCATTTCGCCGACTGCGGCGGCATTCGCGTCATTGGTCACAGTTACGGGAATGTTCAGTTTAGACTCGATGTATTGCTTCAGGAAAACCCTCTTGCCGTTTGCCCAGGGCAGGTTGGGGGCATCCTCTATCATACCGGTGTAGTAATTCCCGTTCGGAGCGCCGATTCCTATTCCCTGAATCTGGTCAAGGCCGATATTTGCTGCGAGACTCTTGATGGTGTCGCATACCGAGTCCATGAATTTCTCGCCTTCGTCCGGGCCGAACTTTGATGATATGACGGTCTGTGCGGGAATTTCTCCGCGGCGGTCCACGATGCCGATCTTGGTGGTCTGTCCACCTACGTCAACACCAACTACGTATTCTTTGTCCATAATTATTACGATTAATAAAGTGTTCTAGTCTACTTTAATGTCTTTGTTGACGTTCTTGCTGCCCCAGATTGCATAGTATAGCAGGTAGGCAAGCATTGCCACTACCAGCCAATAGCTGGGGATGGCACCGGCACGCTGGGCGATGGCCTGCTGGATGAGCGGCATGATGCCTCCGCCGACAACCATCATCATAAAGATGCCGGATGCCTGCTCAGTGTATTTGCCGAGACCTTCGACAGCCAGGTTGAAGATTGCGCCCCACATAATTGAGGTGCAGATACCGCAGAGGGCGAGGAAGATACATTTCATGGGAACGGCAGAGCCCTTTACGGTCATGCTGATGCTCTCGGGCAGGAAGATGGCGATGAGAAGCAGGAGAATTGCCAGTGATGACACTGAGATCATCTGGGTGCGGGTGCTGATCTTGCCGCTGAGTGTGCTGCTCAGGAAACGTCCTATCATCATCAGGAACCAGTAAGATGCGGCAAGGAATCCAGCCACGGCGGCTGAACCTTCGAAGCCGAGGTCAGAAATGTAGAAATTCAGCTGTGCGGGGATGCCGATTTCAATACCTACATAGAAGAAGATTGCAATGACGCCAAGCACGGTGTGTCGGAAACTCCAGGCGCTGTGCTCATATGCTGTGGTCTTGCGCTCCTTTGCGGGTTCGGGGATATTTACGAATGAAATGATAATGAAAGCCAATGCGAATACGCCCATTGCGATGAAGAGCAGGGGAACGACGTCTGACATTGCAGTGTTGTCAGTAACTGTTCCGATAAGTACGCCGACCAGCAGGGGAGTGAGGGTGCCTGTCAATGAGTTGAGGGTGCCACCGGTCTGTATGAGCTGGTTGCCGCGGTTTCCGCCGCCGCCGAGAATGTTGAGCATCGGGTTTACAACAGTGTTGAGCATGCATACGCAGAATCCGCATACGAATGCACCGAGCAGGTAAACATATATGGCGCTTTCGCCAAGGAACTTGAAGCTGGAGAGGTACTGGATGCATATGCCTATGAAACCTGTGGCAAGTGCGATAAGGGTTGTTTTCTTGTAGCCGACCTTGACCAGCATCTTTCCTGCGGGGATGCCCATGAACAGATAGGCGGCGAAATTCATCATATTGCCCATCATCGCTGCCCAGCTGTACTGGCCTTTCCAGATATTGCCGAACGGTGCGGCCATATTGGTTACAAATGAGATCATCGCGAAAATGAAACACATCGTGATTATCGCCACGAGTCTTCCATTTTTGTTGGTAGTAGTAGTGTCTGTCATAATATTATTGGTTATTATTGTCCATAATAGTTATTCAAAATTAACCATTTTAATCAAAAAATCAGCTAAATTTGGTTCAGTTATTGCTTTAGAGGAAAACAAAAACCCGATATCATGAAAAGATTAATCGCTACAGTAGTCATCGTGCTTGCCTGCGCACTGTCAGGCATGCCTCTCAGCGCTCAGTCAAAACTCGACAAGCTTGTCGGGAAATGGCTGATGACAACCGACATGAACGGCCAGACAATGGAGTTTACCTTTAAAGTGGAAAAGGCTGACGGCGGCGTGTTCGCAACTGTCGACATGCCTGACGCTCCGCCTCAGAAGCTGGAGATCAAAGAAGCCGACGGCAAGCTGTCCAGCGTGGTGGATATTCCTGAATATGGCGTGTACGCCGATGTCACTTATGTTATCGTCGATGATGACAACGTGAGAATCACCATAGATGCGGGCGGCTTCGTGATGGAAAATCCGCTGACAAGAATCAAAGAGTAAACAGAATCCAACCCTGATATGAAAAACTATGCTATGAACTTCATACTGGCAGCTTTGTTGCCAGTATTGCTTATGTGCGCCGGATGCCGCACTGTCGTAACCACTTCGAATCCCGTAATCTACGCAGACGTTCCCGATCCCGACATCATCAGGGTTGGGAATGACTATTATATGACAAGCACCACCATGCACCTGCTTCCCGGCGTGCCTGTGATGCACAGCACCGACCTTGTCAACTGGGAGATCGTCTCATATGTATACGACCAGCTTGAGGACAACGACAAGGCCAACCTCCTGAATGGCGAGTTCAGTTACGGCGGCGGTTCGTGGGCATCGTCCATCAAATATGCCGGCGGGGAGTACCACGTATGCTTCATCGCCAACGAACAGCACAAGAGCTATATCTATCACACCAAAGATTTGACGTCAGGTAAATGGACCAGAAGCGACTTTGACGTCGTCTTCCACGATCCTGCCCTGTTCGAAGATGAAGATGGCACAGAGTGGGTTGTCTATGGCAACGGAGCGCTTCATATCACCCAGCTTACAGACAACTTCCACGCAATCAAGCAAGACGGCATTGTCGACAGTCTGCTGCTCAACCTGCGTTCGCGTGAGTTGCAACTCCAGCCCGAGGGCAGCCACCTGTACAAGCGTAACGGATATTACTACCTGTTCGACATAGACTGGCCGCGCGGAGGCGTACGTCGCGAAATTGTCAACCGAAGCACGAACCTGATGGGTCCCTATGAGCAGAGGACTGTTCTCTACACTACCCTCAATGAAGGAAAAGGCGGCTTTTCTGCCAACGGCGTGGCACAGGGCGGCATAGTCGACACTCCGACCGGTGAGTGGTACGGCTTCCTGTTCCAGGATCACGGTCCACTGGGCCGCTGTCCGGTGCTCGTCCCTATGGAATGGGTTGATGACTGGCCTGTAATGGCAGGAGGAGAAGCAGCCGGCACTGCAACCGGAAAGACTTATGGCATGGCCAAGATGCCCGAGGTGGGTGTTATGCCCGCCGAGGTTCCGGTAAAGACAAAGACCGTCACTGTGGCCAACTGGTTCGGCAGCGATGAGTTTGACTACAACGAAAACAAGCTCGGCCTTGCCTGGCAGTGGAACCATAATCCTGTCGCCGAAGGCTGGAGTGTGACAGAGCGCCCGGGCTGGCTGCGTATCAAGCCGGTTTCCCTTGCCCCCAATATCCTCAGGGCACGTAACTCTCCGTCACAAAGGCTTCCTGGCCCTCGTTGCGACACAGAAGTCCTTCTGGATTTCAGCGGACTGCAGGCCGGCGACAGGGCAGGCATCTGCGCATTCCAGAGCAATTATGCGTCTGTGGGCATTGCCGTGGATGAGAATGGAGAGAAGCGTCTGAGTGTGATGCAGAGGATAGGTGGCGGAAACAAGCGCATGCTAGGTGCCGATGACGACGGCTCTCAGGAAATGCTGGCTCTTCCTGTCCCGGACGGCGCTTCTACCGTAGCGCTTAAAATAAGCTACATATTCGATCCTGCTGACGATAATGATACTAAGCGCGACTTCGCTACGCTTGCTTACTCGTTTGACGGCAAGAACTGGAATGACTGCGGAATAGAACTGCAGATGCGCTACACCCTTGATATTTTTATGGGATACCGCACATTCCTGTACTGCTATTCAACGCTGGCGACCGGAGGGCACGCAGACTTTGACTACTACCACGTAGACGTCAGGTAGTCTGGCCTTCCTGGGTGTCGTCTGATCCGGCGTAGCGTTTCTGATATTCCTTGGCCGATATGCCGAAGAATGACTTGAATGCCGTTGAGAATACGGAAGGGTTGTTATATCCCACAGAGTAGGCAATCTGTGATATATTTTTCTTTGCCCCCTTGAGCAACTGCGCGGCCTGGTTCAGGCGGATTGCGCGGATGTATTCGCCCGGCGAGGTTCCGGTTATTTCCTTGATCTTGCGGTGGAGATGGCCTCTGCTAATGCCTATCTCGTCCGCAAGTATCTCGACGTTGAGATCGGGATCTGATATGCGCTCGTTGATTATTGCCAGTACTTTCTGCATCAAGATATCATTGTTGCTCTGAAGCTCGACAGGTGCGATCATATCTTTGGAAATCTGCATTTCCTTGATGTGGCTTGCAAGGCGGGAACGGCTCATTATGAGGTTCGTGCAGACAAGTATGAATTCCTTCTCGTTGAACGGCTTGGAAATAATCGCATCAGCACCGGTGAGCAGGCCCTGGAGCCTGATGTCTTCTTCGGGAAGGGCAGTCAAGAGCAGAATAGGCACGTGTGCCGTGTTTGAATTGCCCTTGAGCCTTTTCACAAGGGTGAGCCCGTCCATGTCGGACATCATCATTTCTGCTATCACCAGGTCGGGCACGTCGGTAATCGCCGAATTATAGCCTTCAGTGGCATCCGTGAAGGTAGAGACGTTGAAACGGGATCCAAGAAGAGTATGGAAATACCTGCAGATGTCAGGATTCCCGTCTATGGCAACTATTGAAAAATGACGGCCTGAAGCCGATGTTTTCTCATCGGTTTCAATGTCCTTGCTGGCGTTGTAGTAGAAGCTGCTGCTCCAGGTGTCGTCGAGGATGCTGTCCCTGCTTGCAATCTGATTGGCAGGAATATGCGCATTGCCGACGGGAATCCTTATCGTGAAGACCTTGCCCTCGCAATCCGTGCGGTTTGATGCTGAAATGGTGCCTTTGTGCTGGTTGACAACTTCCTTGCAACGGTATAATTCCATATTCGTGGAGGATATGTCGCCCGAGTCGTCACGCTGGAAAAGGTCAAAGATGTGAGGAATCATATCTTTTTCGAATGCCTTGCCGTCATCTCTGATGATGATTTCTGCATATTTGTCATTCTGGCGAGCCTCGACTTCAATTTTTCCTCCGGACTTTTCAGACTTTATAGAATATTCGAGCAGATTCATAAGAGTATCGTCAAATTTGCTCCTGTCTATCCACACGGGAAGTCTGTCGGTGTTATTTGTGAAAGATATGTCTATATTCCCCATCATTGCCGGGTATGTGAAGACCGTGAGCATGTTGGAGATGTATTTGATGAGGTTGATCTCTCTGAACTTCAAGTCGCTGCCGTCTTCATCTATCCTGCCCAGATCCATTGTCTTGTCGAGCAGGAATACAACTTTCTCTGCGTTCTGCTGCGCCGATTTCAGGCCCTTGGAAGTCTCTTCGTCATATTCCTTTCCGGAAAGTTTCTGCAGCGACGTCGTCATCAGGGTGAGAGGCGTCCGGATTTCGTGGGTCAGATACCTAAGGTATTCATATTTGTCCTTGTCGACAGCGTCTTGTTCGCGTTTGCGTACGTTCTCTTTGAAGAAACGCCATATCTCCCACGCTGCAAGACACAGCAACAGCAGATATATGGCACAAGCCAGCCAGGAAGCCGCCCAGTGAGGCCTGAGGACCACGCTGAGTTTTTTCTCGGGTGAGACGCTTCCGTTTTCGGAAAACCTGACCAGCAGATCATGCCGGCCGCGGCTCAGGTTTTCCAAAGTAACCACGTTGGATCCGTAGGGCGTTGCAGTCCACTGTCCGCTGCCGTCGATGGAATATTCGGTGACAATATTTTGCGTTTCGCGGAAATCCATAACCGAGAAAGCCAGAGCAAGGGGTGTGTCTTTCCTGGACAGTCTCAGGACGGTCGTTTCCGGGAATGTCGTCTCGGAAATCGGCTTCCTTGTCGACAAAGTGCCGGGAAAGGCTGGCTTGCCGGCAATATATACACCGGTGAGGACGGGCTCTTTCTCGAGAGGCTTAGCTATTATGCGATCCGGATAGAACTCCGTGACTTCCCGCTGGCCGCCGAAATAGATCTTGCCGTTTCCGGGTTCTTGCCAGTAGCTTCCTCTGATATACTCAGTGTCAAACAATCCATTCCCGGAAATGTACAGGCTGGTTTCTTTTTTGTCCGTGTCAAAACGGACCAATCCTTTCTGTGTGCTTACCCAGATAATTCCTTTTCCGTCTCCTGCTATACCGCAGATTACGTTGTTCTCAAGACCGTTAAGGCGGTAATGTACGAATGTTTCGGTGGCTTTGTCGTATGAGAACAGCCCGTCGGACGTTCCTATCCACATTATTCCGTCATTATCTTCATAGAGAGAATAGACTACAGCAGAACTCAGCTCCTTGTTTTCGTGCAGAACCTGCTCGCTGCGGTCTTCATAGTTGTAACATCTTACTCCGTTGTATGTTCCGCACCATATAAGTCCGTCTTTGTCACAAGCGACGGTATTGACACTTCCGGCACGGATGTAACCGCTCATACTCAGGGTTTCCCTGTCTATGAAGGCTATTCCCTGTGTGAAGAGAGAAAAAATAAGATCCCCGTCAGGCGCTTCTACTATTTTTTTGACATAGCGCCCTTCAGTCCATTCCACCTGCCTGTATGATCCTGTTCTGCGGTCGACCAGGAATAAGCCGTGCTGCCTTGTGCCTGCCATAAGAGTCCTGTCGTCAAGTTCATACAGAGAATAGATGTTGGCAGGAAGGGTCTGAACATCGACAATCTCTGAATTGTCATCAGTATTGTACAGCTTTCCCCTTTCGGTTCCTACCCAGGTTTTACCATCCCTTGTTCTGAAAACCGCATTGACCATGTCGTCGTACGGAACGTCGAAGACATCCTGTCCGGCAGAGAAGAAGCATGCGGGCCAGTCGCTGGTCATGGCGACGCCGCTGAAAGCACTGCATATCCATATATTCCCGCTGCGGTCTTCCATCCAGTCGCTGACATTAATTATGTCAAGGTCGATATCCCTGCTGTGAAATCTTTCGGTAGGGACAACCTTCATGGCAGTCTTGTCAATTGCCCTGAATCCTTGTGTATAGGTTGAGACATACAGTTTTCCGTCCCGTGTTCTCAACAGGCGGGAAGTAGCATAAGGAGCGCAATCGTTTTCAATTGCTTCGAAAGACGATGTGCTGTCGTTCCATCTGTAGACTGCAGACCTTGAGGCGGCGTATATGATGCCGTCATCCTCGATGAAAGAATACAGCCGTCCGTCTGTCCTGACCGTTTCCCAGTCCTCGCCTTTCATCCTGAATACCCTGCTCCTGCTGCTTGCCAACCATATCGTTCCATCGCTGCCGGTGAAAGCTTCCGTCACGGTTGATCCTGTGAGGTTGTTTATCTTCTCGATCGGCTCGGCGCTCATTGAGTCGGGGTCCAGACGGAATATGTTGCCGTTGATGATCCATAATTCGCCGTCTGCCATCTCCGCCATATTCTCTACGGTTACGGACCTGCCTTCGGGAAAGAGGACGTTGTGAAATTGTCCCGTCTTTCTGTCGTATAGTTGTAATCCGAGATTGGTTCCAACCCACAGACGCCCCTTGCTGTCTGAGAACAACTCGTGGATGTAGTTGCTGACAAGGGCATTGGGGTCGTTGGCCTGTGCGTATATATGCCGGAAAGTCCAGCCGTCATATATGTTCAGCCCGTTGAGGGTTCCGATCCATATGAATCCGTCCTGATCCTGGCAAATCTTTGAGATTAGGCCGCAGGTCAGGTCGTCGTTGTTGAAATATCTTGTTATTGTCTCCTGGGAATAGGCAATGGTGCCTAGAAATGTTAGGAAAAGTAAAACGGTAAACTTTTTCATGGACCAAATATATGCAAAAACTTAAATTGTTTGGCCGCATGTGTTACAAACGATAAATAAATTATGACATATTATTTCGGTGTGTGAAACATTCAGTATTTCATGGTAGATAACCTAATGTAAGATAAAAAGCACTATGTTACTTTTGCAATGACAAATTATAAGCCCGCGTTGTTAGGCAATAATAGTGTTTAGGTGGGTAGGGGTGACGGCCAGGCCGTTACCCCTACATTTTTATTTTAAGTCGGAAGACTTGGCTTCCGTTGAGCCTGCGTGTTTGTCCTGATATTCTTTTGCAGTCATTCCGAAATACTTCTTGAATGTATTTGAAAACACGGATGGATTGCTGTATCCTAGCGAGTAGGCTATTTGCGAAATGTTCTTTTTTTCGCCTTTAAGAAGCTCGGCTGCCTGATTCAACCTGATAGAACGAATATATTCTCCCGGGGACAGACCTGTTATCTCCTTTATCTTGCGATGCAAGTGGGCGCGGCTGATCCCCACGGCGGCTGTGAGCATTTCTATGTTGAGATCGGGATTGCTTATGTTGCTATTTATAGCGTTAATGACTTTTTGCATAAGAATGTCATTGTTGCTTGAGATCTCAACTGGCTGCAGCATTTCTTCTGTTACTTGAATTCCTTTGAGGCGGCTGGCAAGGCGCGATCGGCTCATTATGAGATTTGTACTCACAATTACAAGTTCTTCCTCGTTGAATGGTTTGGAAATGATTGCATCTGCTCCGGTGAGGAGGCCTTTAAGCTGGATATCTTTTTCAATTATTGATGTGAGCAACAGAACTGGAATGTGGGAGAGGTTTGTGCTTTCCTTAATTCGCTTAAGCAAAGCCATTCCGTCAAGATCTGGCATCATCAAGTCAGTAATTATCAGGTCTGGTGCCGAGGTCAGCGAGAAGTTATATCCTTCTATTGCGCTTGTGAATGTTGTTACTTTGAATCTGGAAGAAAGTGCATCGTGAATATGCGTGCAAATGTCTTCGCTCTCATCAATCGCGACCACGGAATACTTCCTGCTACCTCGAGCCGTCTTTTCTTTGTATTCATCTGGTGATATGTCCCCATAATAAATGCTCTGCTCCAGCTTGCTATTGGTGGATGCAGTGCCGTCTGTCATTCTATTTTTGCGGATATGAGCATTGCCAAGGGGAATCCGTACAAGGAACTGCCTGCCTTGCCCGTTGCTGAGATTGGTTGCTGTGAGTTTCCCTTTTAGGTGTTCTATTATGATATGGTCAAGATAAAGACCTATGTCTGTGCCGAGAATTGCACCTGATTCATTTCTATAGGGCAACTCGAACATATGTTCCATTTGCTCTTCGCTGAATGGCTTGCCCGTATCTTGTATTACGACTTCTGCATATTTGTCTTTCTTGCGTGTCTCGATTTTTATGCTTCCGCCCTTCGGTGTGGCTTTGATTGCGTTGTCTAGCAAGTTGGATATCACTCTGCTGAAACTGTTTTGTTCGACCCATACAGGGATTTTTGTTTTTGCAGGGGTGATTGTCAGGTCAATGCCTTTGTGTGTTGCCCAATGATCGACACCGTTGAGTATGTCTGCGATGAAGTCTGGCAGATTGACTTGTGAGTATAACATTGATGACTTATCCTCGTCTATCTTGCGAACATCAAGGGACTGGTTGAGCAGAGATATCACTTTCTCGGTGTTTCTCTGCATTGATCTCAGAGCTTTGTCAGTTTCTTCGTCATAACTGTTGCCCAACAGTTTCTGCAAAGGCAAGGTGACCAGGGTTAATGGAGATCGCAGTTCGTATGAAAGCAGAGTGAAAAAATCCAGTTTGCGTTCTGTGATCCTTTCGTGGGCTTTCTTTTCCTGGAGTGCCATATATAACGCCCTCAAGGCGATGGCTAACCCGCATGCAAGTACAAGGTAAACAAATATAGCAGGCCATGTGGCATACCATGGCTTGCGGATAATGATGCTCAAGATTGCAGGAGGTGAAACATGTCCGTTCTCGTTCAATACAACTTCAATAGTATGGCGTCCTGGCTTCAGGTTGTTCAGAGAAATCATATTGGAGCCGATGGGCGTTAGATGTGTTTGCTTTTCTCTGTCAAGAATATATTCTGCGCGGATGTTTTCTGTCCCGCGGTAATCTAGTGTCGAGTAGAATAGCCGCAGGTCATTGTCCTTGTAAGAAAGGTTGATCTTTCTCGCAGCGGTGAAGTTGACATCGGCAATCGGTTTCTTGCCAGACTGCGTGCCGGGATGCACTGGGGTATCGTTGATCTGAACCCTTGTCAGCATTGGAGCATCTTCTATCGGGTTTATGGATATGGATGTGGGGTCGAATCCGGTAATATCTCTTTGACCTCCGTAGAAGATTAAACCACTTTCGGGGTCTTGCCAGTAACTGCCCCGGACATATTTAGTGTCAGACAGGCCTCGTACGGCCTTATATGTGTCTACTTTGTTTTCGCCAGGGTTGAATCGGACGATACCGTCGAAAGTGCTTGCCCAGATATTGCCGTCGTTGTCTCCGGCTAATCCGCATATCACCTGATTTTTTAGCCCGTCCATTGTGTAATGGGAATAAAACTCTGTCGCCTTATCGTATGAAAACAAACCGCCTGATGTGCCTATCCAGATGATGCCATCAGAGTCTTCATATAAGGCATATACAGTAGAAGCGTCAAGTGCGACATTGGCCTGAATGGATTTAGAACTGCGGTCGGTATAACCATATACTCGTATTCCTCCGTAAATGCCGCACCATATATATCCGTCTTTATCATATAGGAGAGTGTTGACTGTGCCGGCTCGGATATTGCGCCCAAGCGTTCCCGTGTCATTGTCGTAGAAGGCGATGCCGCCCGAGAAGAGGGAAATGGCGATGTTTCCGTCGGGACAGGGAAGTATTTTTTTTATATATAGGCCCTCTGTGCCGCTGACAAGGCGAGATGTCCCAGTTTCTTTATTGACAGAATACATCCCTCTGTACTTCGTGCCGACCAGTAGATGCCTGCTGTCTTGTTCGTAGATCGTATAGATGCTTCCTGGCAAAGACACGAAGTTGATATAGTTTCCGTCGCCGGTGTATTTGTGCAGAATGCCGCTTTCTGAGCCGCCCCAAAGCACTCCGTTGCTGTCATAGTACACGGCATTGACCATCTCGTCTTCTGACGTGTAGATGAACCTTGGACCATAGGACATAAAGTCCGGCTGGCGGCAGCTTATCATGACCACACCGTTGAATGTGCTGCCCAGCCATATGTTCCCGCTGCTGTCTTCTATCCAGTCATCTATTGTTACGTGCTCCAGATCGACCTCCTTGTTGTAAAAATAATTAATGGATTGAACTGTCATCGATGCCATATCAACGGTCTTAAACCCCTGCCCGGCTGTCGTCAGCAGAACTCGTCCGTCGTGTGTGGCCAGGAGTTTTGCCTGTGTGTAGGGATTACACTCGTTCTGGAGCATGTCAAAACAGCTGTCCTGTGCGCTCCATCTATAGACTGCGCTAGATGACGCTGCGAATAATTCTCCATGGCTCTCGGCGAAAGATGACAAGGTGGCTTCGGTTTCAACAGTTAGAACATCCTCTTCGCTTAGAAGGTATACCTTTCCGTTGTTCCCGGAGAGCCATGTCTTTCCGGTACTGTCGATAAATACTCTTGTAATTGAAGAACTTGTGATCTTGTTTATTTCCTCCACGGGTTCGGCGGTCAGTGTTTCGACATTCACACGGTATATATTGCCGAGTACTATCCACAGTTCTCCATTTGCCAACTCGACCATCCGTTCGGTAGGGACTCTTCTGCCATCTGGATAATGGACACTGCTGAATGTGTTGTTGTACCGGTCGAATAGTTGAAGGCCAAGATTCGTTCCAACCCATAACCGTCCCTGGCTGTCGGAAAAAAGTTCGTAAATGTAATTGCTGTTAAGCGATGTGGTGTCGCCTTCTTCTGTGAAAAAGTGATCAAATGTCCAGCCGTCATATCGATTCAGTCCGTTGATGGTTCCGATCCATATGATTCCGTCTTCGTCCTGGCATATTTCAGTAATCAGGTCGCAAGTGAGCTCTCCACTGCCGAAGTGTCTCGAAACAGGGGTTTGTGCCAACGCGAAGCAGCATTGGATTGATAGGATTAATACAAAAAAGAAATGTCGCATAGCCAAATTTAGGAATTAATAATCAAATTAAGCAATAAAAAGTTAATCAAATGAGATTATTAACTAGTAAATGATATAATCCGACAATCTAGTGGGATTTTGAAATAATCTCAAGGGATTTGCCATATCTAACTTTGTACTAGATATCAAAAACTAATGATGGCAATAGTTTACCAATTGTCAACACCTAAAACAATACTTATGAATAAAACAGTTTCTATTATGTCCAGATGTCTGGCAGTGCTGTTACTAGGGATTCTCTCGGTTGGTGCATTCGCGCAACAGCGTACAGTTACCGGTACAGTTACAGACATAAACGGAGATCCGATGGTCGGAGTCAACGTTCTGGAAAAAGGCACACTCAACGGAGTAGTAACTGATCTGGATGGCAGATATTCTCTGCAGCTGGGTACTTCTAATCCTGTAATTTTATTTTCCTTTATTGGATTCCTGGGCGTTGAGGAGTCCGTAGGAACACGCAGTGTCATTAATGTATCGATGGCGGAAGACAAGCAAAACCTCGATGAAGTTGTTGTTATCGGTTATGGTACTGCAAGGAAAATAGACATAACCGGTGCAGTTACACGTGCCGACATGACGGCACTTGAAAATTCACCAAACGTTAATGTACTTCAGGCCTTGAAAGGAACCGTTCCTGGTCTCAACATTGGTGTGGCTACTACTGCCGGAGGCTCTCCTAGCATCACCATTAGAGGAACGAACACTATCTCAGGAAGCACCGAACCTCTTATTGTCATGGATGGAGTAATTTATCGAGGCAGCCTTTCTGATATCAATACGGCTGATGTCGAGAGTATAGACGTTCTCAAAGATGCATCATCTACTGCTATTTATGGTAGCCAGGCAGCAAATGGTGTACTTATTATTACTACAAAGATGGCAAAGGAGGAAAGTAAGCCTATTGTTGAATATGCCACTTCATTTTCATATCAGACTTTGCTGAACAAGTCAATGAGGCGTCTGGATCGCGAAGGGTTTGTGCAGCAGATATCGGACATTTATTTATCAGAGAGTCGTATGGGGGAGGATATGAAGACTGTCAATCCGAACTTTGATCCCACTACCAAGTTCCGAAATGAACGTGCAATCTCAGGCTATCTTGCAGGAGTAGAAACGGATTGGTGGGACTTGCTGACAATAGATGTGCCATATATAATGAACCACAACCTTAGTGTGCGTGGGAAAAATGAAAAAAGCAGCTATTTCGCAAGTTTCGGCTATACCGATCAAAAGAACCTTGTAATAAACGATACCTTCAGGCGTTATAATGCAAGGGTCAATCTTGACACGGAAATAACAGATTGGATGAAACTTGGAGGTCAGGCATATTTCAATGTCAGTGATCTCTCGGGCGAGAACACGACTTTTGGCGATCTCTTCTCTATCCCGGCTTGCGTATCACCATATAACGAAGATGGCACCCTAGCCACATATCCTTATATGACAACTCTCAATCCGCTTTTAAGCAAGGATAACCCAGATGTCAACAAACGCTATAATATGTCGGCTAACGTATATGCGGACATATCGATTCCCTGGGTAGAGGGCCTTAGCTACCGAGTGAACTTCGCAAACGACTGGATCATAACAAACCAGTATAACTTCGATCCCTACGACAATAACCTTCAAGGAGTGGCTGCCAAGAATTACGGCAACCTGAAAGAGATGCAATTGGATAACATTCTCACCTACAAACGCTCTTTCGGACAGCATTCAGTGAATGCCACTCTTGTATATGGCGTTGAGAAACGCGATTATGAGTCCACTTCTACGACTGCCAAAACCTTTACCGATATGTCTTTGGGATATAACAATATGGGGCTTGCACAGCAAGATTTGAATGTAATCGGTTCAAGTGCGTGGGCTGAGAGCAGCCTCTATAGCATGGCCCGTATAGTTTATTCATATGCCGACCGCTACATATTGACCGGAACTATCCGGCGAGACGGTTTTTCTGGATTTGGTGAGAACAATAAGTTCGGATACTTCCCGTCAGCCGCCTTCGCATGGCGCCTTAGCGAAGAAAAATTCATCAAGGATAACGTGGACTGGATTGATAACCTCAAGTTGCGTCTTTCATATGGAAGTAACGGAAACAGAACTGCCGGTCGCTACTCGACGATGGCATCAATGGCCAATAAGAGCAACTTTGGCCGTGCGGCAGGGTATGTCTTTGGAGATGGTGCTACAGCTGAATTGCTTCAGTTGATGAGTACCCTGGCCAATCCGGGGCTGAAGTGGGAAACCACGAATTCGGTCAACTTCGGTATTGATTTCGGATTCTTGCATGGCAGGATCTTCGGATCGTATGATTTCTATGTATCTAACACAAAAGACCTGCTTTATAATATTAACATTCCGCTTATGAATGGTATGGTTTCGAATTCGATTCCTACGAATATTGGCAAGCTGCGTAACATTGGCCATGAAATAAGCATTACCGGTATTCCCGTGCAGAAAAGTGATTTCCAATGGACGGTAACTGCCAACTTCAGCCGAAATCGCAACAAGGTTATTACAATACTCGGTACCGATGAGAACGGAGACGGAGTTGAAGACGACCTGATTGCCAGCAATATCTTCATCGGTGAACCCCTGAATACTATTTATAGCTACAACTACACAGGTATGTGGCAGCTGTCCGATTATTATGCTGGCAATATCCCCACCGGATTTTACTATGGAACATATAAGGTAGAGGACTTGAACGGAGACGGAAAGATCAACGCTGCTAACGACCGCAAGATTATCGGTTATCGGGATCCCTCATATCGCTTAAGCATTCAGAACACCTTCTCCTACAAAAACTGGACTCTCAACGTGTTTATCAATGCAATCCAGGGCGGTAAGAAATACTATCTTGGACAGCCGGCATCTGGGATGCAGATTCCTGACCACCTGACGAACAACAGTTTCATAAAGTTCGACTATTGGACACCGGAAAATCCTGATGCGCGCTATCGTCAGTTAGGAGCATATAACACTACTATAGGTGTTGGCGGCTCTCCTTATGTATCACGAAGTTTCATACGCCTGCAGGAACTGTCGCTCAGCTACAGTATTCCCAAAACTTTTCTCAAGAAAATAGGAATGCAGGCTGCAAGAGTTTATATCAGCGGCAACAACCTGTTTACTCTTACTGACTGGGACGGATGGGACCCTGAGGCGGGTCAAGGCCTGTCATATTCTATCAGCGGCTATCCAACCATGAAGAACTATACCGTCGGTCTTAATTTGTCTTTCTAAATCCGGGAATTACCATGAAAAAAATAATTTATACACTAATAGCAGTTGCATTTTGCACTTTGACTGCCTGCGACGAGACAAACTGGCTGAAAGAAGAGCCATTGGATTTCTATACTTCCGAGAACTCGTACACGACTTCTGCGCAATTCCAGCAATCGCTGAATTTCTTATATGAACTAATACGTGAGATGCATTGGAACAACAGCGGAGACTATGCAGTGACAATGTTCCTTGGAGACCTTTCATACGGAGGTACAGATCCTGACCTTAAGTTCAACAATTGGGAGACATGGGTTACTGCCAACACAACAGCGGCCAGCTATCACTGGCAAAGATGCTATTCGGGCATTGAGAACGCCAATGTAATCATCAACCGTCTGACTCTTACCGAGAAGGTAGGAGCAGCAGAAAAGAAAGTGATAGATGGAGAAGCACATTTCTTTCGTGCATATTTCTATAACCTTCTTGCTAATATGTACGGAGGTGTGCCCATTGTTACAGATGAGCCCACAGCCCCTCGCACGGACTTCGTACGCGCTACAAGGGAGCAGGTATACCAACAGTGCAAGGCAGACCTGGAGTTAGCAATAAGTGAACTTCCGGACATTACAGCTGTTAAAGACGGAAAGCTCAGCAAGCAGGCTGCGCAACACCTAGCCACAGAAGTCTATATTTCTCTCGGAGAATTCCAAAACGCTATCAATTCGGCCACTGCCGTCATTTCTCATCCGAGCATGGCCCTTATGACATCTCGATTCGGCACTCGCGCAAAGGAAGAAGGTGACCCTTATTGGGATCTCTTCCAGACAGGTAATCAAAATCGTTCTACTTCAAGCAATACAGAGGCCATCCTGGTGATGCAGTATGAGTACAAAAGCGCTGGCTCAAACTATAGTTCTCAATTTCCTCGTCAGATGTTGCCTTTCTATGCTGGATTGCAGGTAAAAGGTAAGAATGGTGGAAATGTGCTTGCTTTTACGGATCTGACTGAGGAAAAAGGCGGTCGCGGTATCGGCGTGTTCCACCCTACAGACCACTTCCTGTATGAAATCTGGGGAGATGATTTCGACAGTGACTATCGCAACAGCAGCAGAATGATTATGCGAGATTTCCGCATTGACAATCCGAATGCAGCCGGATATGGAGAATATGTAGTTGCAGACGGATGGTTGAACAGTGCCGTTTCAGGAGATATTGAATATACCAAGAATGATGCAGGATACCGTAACTTTTATCCTTTCGTACTTAAGTTCAGCCGCGTAGGAGACCTTCCCGATGATTGCTATGTCAAAACTTCTGACGGATCTATAAAGCAGACGGCTCTCGGAGAGCATGTCATAGCGTATCAGTGGGGTAGCCTCAGTGCCAATTGCACTCTCCGAGACGATTATCTGTACCGTCTTGCCGGCACATATCTCTTGAGAGCTGAGGCATATTTGGGCAATAACCAAAAGGACCTGGCTGCAGCTGACATAAATGCGGTAAGATTACGTTCCAATGCATCTCCCTGCTCTGCGGCTGAAGTGGATATCGATTACATTCTTGACGAGCAGTTGAGGGAACTCTACTTTGAAGATTTCCGTATACCCACACTCATGCGTCTTGGCAAGATGGTCGAGAGGACACAGAAATACAATTATTTTGGTTATAACGTTAAATCATACCAAGATTTGTTCCCTATTCCATATAGCGAAATAGAACGAAATACCGGCGCTACTCTAGAGCAGAATCCGGGTTATTAGGTTGCGTTGTTAGGTTACTAAAGTGTGTTTAGGTATTTAGGGGCGATGCCGTAATTCCGTCGCCCCTATTAACCGATAAAAATCGTAAATTCGCCATATGACTAGAATAATAAAGAAAACTATACTGTTTCTGGCTTTCCTCACTGTTTGCATACAGGGATTTGCGGCCAAAAGTCCAAGAATCAGGGTAAATTTCGACTTTGACTGGAAATTTACACTTAACAATGATAATCCGGCATTTGCACAACCTGCTACAGACGACAGTGCTTGGGAGGATGTCCAGATTCCTCACGACTGGAATATCAAGGAAACTTTTGTCGAAGGACGTGGTTCGGATGGATCGGCGGCAAATCTGCCAGGAGGAATTGGGTGGTATCGTAAGACCTTTGATGCGCCTGCGTCATGGAAGGGTAAGTCGGTAACAATAATATTCGACGGGATACAGCACCAAAGCGATGTTTACATTAATGGTCATCATCTAGGATTCCATCCTTACGGGTATACATCTATTGTCTATGACCTGACACCTTACCTTAAGTACGGCCAGAAGAATGTCATAGCCGTGAGGGCCAATACAACTGGGCAGCGCCCCCGCTGGTATGCAGGAGCAGGTATATACCGCCATGTAACCCTCGATGTCACCAGCCAGATTCATGTGGACACCTATGGCACTTACATTACGTTGCCTGAGGTAAGCAAAACAGCGGCTAGGGTAAATGTAGTGACTACCGTCAGAAATGATGGAAGCAAGGCAGCCACCGTGACAGTCTCTCAGCGTATTCTGGATGCATCCGGCAAGCAGGTTGGAAAAGTTTCAAGTGCCAATGGCAGCATAGCGAAGGGAGCAAAAGGAGACATCGCAGTCTCCATGGACATGACTATGCCTGAGCTTTGGAGTGTCGACAATCCATATCTGTATACAATGGAAACGACTGTAAAAGCAGCAGGTGCTGTCAACGATGTCTATACAACAACATTCGGCGTGCGTTCAGCTCGTTTTGACAAAGACAGAGGTTTTATTCTCAATGGAGAACAAGTTAAGCTGAAGGGAGTCTGTCTGCATACAAATTCGGGATCTCTGGGTGTGGCTATTCCAGACCGTTCATTCGAACGTTGCCTTGAAATACTCAAGGAATATGGAGTGAATGCCATTCGTTTCGGCCATCACCAGCCACAGAGTGTCTTCCTCGACATGTGTGACAGGATGGGATTCGTGGTTTATGATGAGGCATTCGACAAATGGAAGAGCGGTTATTATGCTCAGTATTTCGACGAATGGTGGAAGAAAGACTTGGAAAATATGCTTCTGAGGGATCGCAACCATCCTTGCGTTGTGGTATGGAGCATCGGAAATGAGCTGTCGGAGGCTAACCTCACTACTGACGAAGGGGTCCAGAGGGCAGCTATGCTTCAGGATTTTGTTCACTCATTCGAGCCTACGCGGCAGGTTTCTTTGGCTGCGCAGAACAATCATCAGTTCAAGTTCGCTGGAGTCACCGATGTAATAGGTTACAATTATCTCGAAGCAAGGCTGATTGCAGAGAAAACAACAGTGGCACCCGACAGAATCACCCTTGTGACGGAGGAGTTGCCTTTTTACCGTGGAGAGGAGGGAAACATCCGCAGTTATACACCACTCAATCCCTGGGAACTCATTTCCCAGACAGACTTTATCGCAGGAGGTTTCATCTGGAGCGGCGTTGACTATGTCGGAGAGGCTTCAAGGGGAAGCCGCGGATGGCCCAACGGATTGTTCGATGTCACGATGTATGAAAAACCCCGTGCATCGTATCACAGGGCAATGTGGAACGATGAACCTCTGGTCCGCATCAACGTACCTTTCCAGGAGGCTGACATAGATATGGGACGTGACCTTTGGCAATGGCCCAAAGTAGTCAATCATTGGAATCTTCCCGAATCATACAACGGATATGTGATTCCTGTGGAAACGCCAACGAACTGCGAGGAGGTACAGTTGTTTCAGGACGGTCATCTGATGGGCACTCAGAAAACTGCGGATTTCACCAATCACACAATAGTATGGTATCTTCCATACAGACCCGGAACTCTTGAGGCAAAAGGCCTTATCGGCGGCAAGGTCGTGGCCAGTTGTTCGATAAACACTTCCGGCAATACTGCAGGTGCAGAAGTCAAGGCTGATCGCGAAAGCATCAATGCCGACGGTCAGGACTTGAGTTTCATAGCAGTTCAACTGGTAGACCAGAACGGCATTCCTGTGCAGACAGATGACAAGATGGTGAGTGTGAGCGTAGAAGGAGAAGGTCGGCTACTCGGTCTGGACAGTGGCGACCTACGCCGCGAGGGTTCGTTTGCAGGAAATTCACTGAAGACATATTTCGGCCGAGTGCAGGCTACGGTCCAATCTACTCGCAAAGCCGGTAAGATTATAGTCAGGATTGAGGTTGAAGGCGCTGACAAACCGTACTATGTTGAATTGGAAACCAGGTAGCTACAAGTCTGTCCAGCGGATGGATGTGTCGCGTCCCCACCAGGTCATCTGGCGCTTGGCGTAATGCCGGGTGTTCCGCTTGATAGCGTAGACTGCTTCGTCCAGAGTGGACGAACCGTCGAAATAAGAGAACAATTCTTTATAACCCACAGTGTTCAGGGCTGTGAGGTTGCGCAACGGCAGCAGGGTCCTTGCTTCTTCGAGCAGACCCTGCTGCATCATTTCTTCCACGCGGCGGTCGATGCGCTCATAGAGGACGCTGCGTTCCCTGCGAAGTCCGATCTTTTCTATCTCGAACGGACGTCGTTTCGATGTTGAGGTCTTGTAGTCTGAGAATTTGCGCCCGGTGGCGATGGTTACTTCCAGGGCTCTGACGACTCTCTGCCAGTTGGCGATGTCTATTGCGGCATAGCTCTCGGGATCCAGTCTCTTGAGGTCCAGGCGAAGCGACTCTACGCCTTCCTCCTTGACCCGTTTTGTAAGTTGCTCCCTGATCTCGGGATCTGCAGGAGGAAAATCGTCAAGCCCCTTGCAAAGCGCGTCGATGTAGAAGCCCGAGCCTCCGGCCATCACTACGTCGTCGTATTTCCTGAAGAGTTCTTCGAGGAGCGCCATCGCATCCAGTTCGAACATACCGGCGGTGTAGGGCTCGGTGACGGAGCGGCAGGCTATGAAGTGATGTTTCACGCGTCGAAGCGTCTCTTCGTCCGGGCGAGCGACTCCTATGCGCATTTCCTTGAAAATCTGACGGGAATCACAGTTGACTATCTCCGTGCCCAGGCTTTCTGCGAGACTGACTGCATAGTCCGTCTTTCCCACGGCGGTGGGGCCGAGCACTATCGTCAGTTTTTTTGACATTAAGGGAATATTAGTCGTCTGAGCCAGAATCTACTCCGTCCTCAAATTCGCTGAAAACGTCGTCGTCCTTCTCGTCATCATCCTCGTCGTCATCTTCGTCGTCTTCGTCAAGAGCGGAACTTCCGCTGGTGCGCGGGATGTAAACCTGAGGATCCTCATATTTCGCTGAGAACTGGTCGGGGTTGTGACCTTTCTCGAGGACGGTCTGGGGATAATGACTCCTGGGGTTTTCGAGCTCTTCGCCTACGATGGTCAGCACAATGCAACTGTTGTTGTGCATATCGTAGCAAAACTGCAGCACGGTCTGTCCCTTTTCCACCAGCTGTTCGAAAGATACCTTGTCCATTGATCCGTATCCCAAATCGAACAGCCCGTATACGGCGGCCATCTTGCCGTTGTCATCGACAGCACGGTAGACTACGATCTGATCGGAAGAGAAACACAGATCGTTTATAATGAATTTGTTGAAATTGAACAGACTCATATTGGCAGGGATTTCATACTCCCTGACGAACACCTTGCTGGAAGGAATAGTTGCTCTTATTTTGTAGATCATGTCAGTAAGCCGGAGCTCGTTTCATCATTGCAAAAATATAAATAAAAGCCTACTTTTGCAATCAGTAATGGATTCAGTTACAAAACCGGTCACTGATAGCTACAAGAGCATCGCAGCCCCCTCAAGAGGCCTTTATAAAGACAAGGGGAGCAAATTTCTTTCTTTCGCGTATCCGGTTTCTTCAGAAGCTCAGGTCAAGGACATTGTCGCATCCCTCAAGAAGGAATACTTCGACGCACGGCATCATTGCTATGCCTACCGTCTAGGTCTTACAGGTGACAAGTGGCGCGCCAATGACGACGGAGAGCCTTCTTCTACCGCCGGCCGTCCCATCCTGGGGCAGATCCTATCTGCTGAACTTAGTGACATACTGATTGTTGTGGTCCGCTATTTCGGAGGGATCCTGCTTGGCACCTCCGGCCTGACGGTTGCGTATAAGACAGCTGCGGCGGATGCCATTGCCAACTGCGAAATAGTAGAGAAAATCGCCACCGAGTCGTTCGAGATAAGGTTCGACTACCTTCAGATGAACGATGTGATGAAAGTCCTCAAAGAGCTTCAGATTGCACCGAAAGAACAGAGTTTTGACGAAAAATGCCTGATAGTTGCTCCGGTCCGCCTGAGAGACATACCCCGGTTCAAGGAAATGCTTAAAAGTACAGATATATGCCAAAGAGTTTGATATCAATCCACGATTTTTCCAAGGAAGAGATGCTGCACATCCTTGATGTGGCTTCGGAGATGGAAAAGAACAAGTCCCAGAAGATTCTGGACGGCAAGGTGGTGGCCTGCCTGTTTTTCGAACCTTCCACGCGCACGCGCCTGAGTTTTGAGACGGCCGCCAACCGTTTGGGAGCGAGGGTGATTGGATTCAGCGATGTGGGCAATACCTCCATCAGCAAAGGAGAAAGCCTCAAGGACACCATCAAGATGGTTTCCAACTATGTCGACATAATCATTATGCGCCATCCCCTCGAAGGAGCTGCCCGTTATGCCAGCGAGGTCAGCAACCTGCCGGTCGTCAACGCCGGTGACGGAGCCAACCAGCATCCCAGCCAGACCCTGCTCGACATGTATTCCATCCGTCAGTCCCAGGGGCGCCTGGACGGCCTGACCATCAATATGGTGGGAGACCTTAAATATGGCCGTACGGTGCACTCGCTGCTTCAGGCGATGAGTCATTTCGACCCGAGCTTCGTCTTTACTGCTCCGGCCGAGCTGCAGATGCCGGCTGAATACAAGCAGTTCCTCACCGATCGCGGCATCGCATACCGGGAGACAACTTCGCTGAACGAGCATCTCAACGACTGCGACATCCTTTATATGACAAGGGTTCAGCAGGAGCGTTTCAGTGACCCGATGGAATATGAAAAGGTGAAAGATGTGTACAGGCTCGATGCAAGCATGCTCGGAGGCGTACGCAGCAATATGAAGATCCTTCATCCGCTGCCGCGCATCAACGAGATATCACTCGACGTGGATGACACGCCTTATGCATATTATTTCAAACAGGCCGAAAACGGAATGTATGTCCGGATGGCGATCATCGCCTGCCTGCTCGGATATAGATAAAAGGAGGAACGAAACATGGCAACAACAGCAAGACAGCTCATAGTCAATGCAATCGAGAACGGCACCGTGCTCGACCATATTCCTTCGGAGAATCTTTTCAAGGTGGTTGAAATCCTGAACCTGGCGGAGTCGTCCAACCAGATCACCATAGGCTCCAACCTGGAGAGCAAGAGCTTCGGCCGCAAAGGCATCATCAAGGTCGCGGACCGCTATTTCGAAGACAACGAACTCAACCGTATAGCACTTGTCGCACCGCAGGCTACCATCAACATCATAAAGGACTACAAGGTTATTGAGAAGCACAAGATTTCCATCCCCGAGGAAGTTTTCGGCATCGGTAAGTGCGCCAATCCGATGTGCGTCACCAACCATCAGAAGATAGCTACGCGGTTCAAGACGATAGTCGAATCTGACCGTATCAATCTTCTCTGTCATTTTTGCGAAAAGACCACAAATATTATAAATTTGTAGCCCCTTACAAGCACCTTTGAAAATCATAATAATCAACTGAATAAATGAAGAAAGCTTACAATTTTACCGCCGGCCCGTGCGTATTGCCGCAGCCTGCCATCGATGCAGCCATCGAGGCTCTCAAGGATTTTGCAGGAACAGGCGTTCCGGTAGTTTCTATTTCGCACCGTACCAAAGAGTGGACAGCCGTTATGGACGAAGCTCGCAGCCTGTGGAAGGAACTTCTTAACATTCCCGACAACTACGAAGTGCTCTTCCTTGGAGGCGGAGCATCAATGCAGTTCCTTTATGTGGCCATGAACTTCCTCGAGCACAAGGCCGCATATCTCGAGACTGGTGTCTGGGCAAAGAAAGCCCTCAAGGAAGCCAAGGGTCTCGGTGACGCTTATGCCCTCGCATCAAGTGCCGACAAGACTTTCTGCTACATACCCAAGAATTTTGAGATCCCTACGGATATCGATTATTTCCATATTACTTCGAACAACACCATCTACGGTACCGAAATCAGGCACGACATCGACAGCCCGGTTCCGCTGATCGCCGATATGTCGTCAGACATCCTGAGCCGTCCTGTGGATGTGAGCAAGTATGCCCTCATCTATGGTGGAGCCCAGAAGAACGTAGGCCCTGCCGGCCTGGCATTCGCCATCGTCAACAAGGACGCACTGGGCAAGGTAAGCCGCTATATCCCCACAATGCTCGACTACCGCACTCACATCGATGGCGGTTCGATGTTCAATACTCCTCCGGTATTCCCGATCTTCGTGATGACCGAGACCCTCAAGTGGCTCAAGGGAGTCGGCGGCGTCGAGGCAATCAACAAGCTTAACGTAGCAAAGGCCGAGAAGCTTTATGCTGAGATCGACCGCAACAGCCTCTTCCGTGGTACCGCAGCAAAGGAAGACCGCTCTATTATGAACGTTTGCTTCGTGATGGCAGAGGGCAGGGAAGCCCTTCAGGATGAGTTCCTGGCCTTCGCCCAGAGCAAGGGTATGGTAGGTATCAAGGGCCACCGTTCAGTAGGTGGTTTCCGCGCTTCCATCTACAACGCCTGCCCTATGGAGGCTGTGGACGCGCTCATCGCTTGCATGCAGGAATTCGAAGCAGATAAAAAGTAAGAAAATGAAAGTATTGGTAGCAACAGAGAAACCTTTCGCATCAGTTGCAGTGAAAGGTATCCGTGAAATTGTGGAAAACGCAGGCCACCAGTTCGTGGCCCTCGAGAAATATACCGACCCCAAAGACCTGCTCAAGGCCGTTAAGGATGCCGACGCACTCATAGTACGTTCCGACAAGGTCACCGCTGACGTCGTAAAAGCAGCGAAGAACCTCAAGATCGTAGTGAGGGCAGGTGCAGGCTATGACAACCTCGACCTCGATGCGCTCAGCGCCGCAAAGGTCGTGGCAATGAACACTCCAGGCCAGAACTCGAATGCAGTTGCAGAGCTGGCGGTGAGCTTTATGGTATATATGTCCCGCAACCAGTACACACCTGCCACCGGCAGCGAGCTGAAGGGCAAGACCCTCGGCGTACAGGCCTATGGCAACGTCGGCCGTCTCGTTGCCAACATCGCCAAAGGATTCGGAATGAACATAATGGCTTTCGACCCGTTCATCCCTGCCGAGAAGATCGAGGCTGATGGAGTCAAGGTGGCTTCTTCGCTCGAAGAGCTCTACAGCAGCAGCAATTTCATTTCCCTTCACATACCCGTAACCCCGCAGACCAAAGGCTCCATTGGCTATGCTCTGCTGAGCCGTATGCCGAAAGGTGGTTGCCTGGTGAACACTGCCCGCAAGGAAGTCATCAACGAGGCTGAACTGGTAAAGGTGCTTACAGAGCGTGAGGACCTCAAGTACATCACCGACATCGCTGCCGACAACCAGGCCGAACTGAACGAGAAGTTCGGTGTCCGCGTGTTCGCAACCCCCAAGAAGATGGGTGCCCAGACATCTGAGGCCAACATCAACGCAGGTCTTGCAGCAGCACGCCAGATATGTGACTTTTTCGCAACAGGCAACACCCGTTTCCAACTTAACAGGTTCTAAGACATCAAGACATGGTAAAAGTAAAACCCTTCGCCGCTGTCAGGCCGCCCAAGGCGGTCGTAAAGGAAGTGGCCAGCCGTCCCTATGACGTGCTGTCATCTGAAGAAGCCAAGGCGGAAGCAGGCGAGAAGTCGCTGCTTCACATCATCAAACCCGAAATCGATTTCGAACCCATCGCAGAAGAGCAGGATCCGCGCGTATATGAAAAGGCCGTGGAGAATTTCAAACTCTGGCAGCAGCGGGGATGGCTTGTTCAAGATGCGAAGGAATGTTACTATGTCTATGCACAGACTATGGGAGACCGCACCCAGTACGGCCTCGTGGTCTGCGCCAATGTCGAGGATTATATGAGCGGTGCCATAAAGAAGCACGAACTCACCCGCAAGGACAAGGAAGACGACCGTATGAAGCACGTCCGCATCCAAAGCGCAAATCTGGAGCCTGTGTTCTTTGCATATCCCGACAATACTGTCATAGATGCCATCGTTGCAAAGTATACCGCCGGCCAGGCAGAATATGATTTCGTTGCTGACGACGGTTTCGGCCACAAGTTGTGGGTGATCGACGACCAAAAGGATATAGAGACCATTACAGCGGCCTTTGCTTCTATTCCTGCCTTCTATGTCGCTGACGGACACCACCGTACCGCCGCGGCTGCCCGTGTAGGAGCAGAGCGCAGGGACCTCAATCCCGCCCACGACGGCAGCGAGGAATACAACTACTTTATGGCAGTCGTGTTCCCCCAGAGCCAGCTCAAGATAATGGATTACAACAGGGTCGTGAAAGACCTTGCCGGTCTGAGTCCCGATGAGTTCCTGGCTGCTCTCAGGAAGGATTTCGATGTAGAAGAAGTTAAAGGCAGCGGTCCTTACCGTCCTTGCAGGCTCCACAACTTCTCTATGTATCTTGGCGGCCGCTGGTATTCACTTACGGCCAAGGAAGGTACATATGACGACAAGGACCCCATCGGGGTGCTGGATGTGACCGTCCTGTCGAGCCTTGTGCTCGAGAAGATACTGCACATCGGGGACCTGCGTACCTCCCACAGGATAGATTTCGTGGGCGGTATCCGCGGTCTCGGGGAGTTGCAGCGCCGCGTGGACAGCGGAGAGATGGCCGTGGCCTTCGCCCTCTATCCCGTGACGATGGAGCAGCTTGTGAGCATAGCGGATACAGGAAACATTATGCCGCCTAAAACCACCTGGTTCGAGCCCAAGCTCCGAAGCGGCATCACCATACACAAGTTCTAACAACAAAGACATGACAGATTACTCTATGAACGCCAACCTGCTTGAAAGGGCGCTCGGCAAGCCGTGCAGCGCTTTCACAAGGCAGGACCTGATTGATTTTTGCATAGCCAATAAAGTTGAATTCGTCAATTTCCACTATTGCAGTTTCGACGGGAAGTTCAAGACACTCAACTTCGTGATCCACAGCCTTGAGCATCTCGAGAATATCCTGACTGCCGGAGAGCGGGTGGACGGAAGCAACCTGTTTCCGTTCATAAAGGCAGGAGAGAGCGATCTGTATGTGATACCCAAATACAAGACTGCCTTTCTGAACCCCTTCAGCGAGGTCCCGACGCTTGACCTTCTCTGCTCTTTCTACGGACGTGACGGCAAGCCGTATGAGAGTTCACCAGAATATATCCTTCACAAGGCACATCAGGCTCTCACGGCCGCTACAGGGCTTAAGATGCAGGCTATGGGTGAGCTGGAACACTATGTCATCAGCGAGAAGGAGGATATGTATCCAGTGCCTGACCAGAAAGGATATCACGAAAGCGCGCCTTTCAACAAGTCGACGGAATACCGCAATGAGGCAATGCGCCTTATCGCGCAGTCCGGCGGCAAGATCAAGTATGGACACAGTGAGGTGGGCAATTTCTGTCAGGACGGCAAGAATTACGAACAGAACGAAATAGAGTTCCTGCCGGTGGATATCGAGGATGCCGCCGACCAGCTTGTTATAGCGAAATGGATTATGCGCGAGCTTGCCTACAAGCGCGGTCTCACAATCACTTTTGCCCCGAAGATTACTGCGGGACAGGCAGGCAGCGGACTGCACGTGCATATGAAGTTCACACGCGACGGCCGCAGTGTGATGGTCAGGGACGTGAATGTTCCTGCGGATGCAGGCGACGGCAAGGACAACCTCACCGAGGAATGCCGCAAGGCGATAGCAGGCCTGATGATGGCCGGTACGTCTCTTCCTGCATTCGGCAATCCCAACCCGCTCTCATATCTGCGTCTTGTCCCTAACCAGGAAGCTCCGACTTCTCTCTGCTGGTCGTTCAGCAACCGGAGCGCGCTGGTGCGCATCCCTTTGGGATGGGCTGGATGCAGTGATATGGCAGAGCAGGTCAACGGGCCGCAGAAGGCTGCAGATGTGGATTTCAGCAAGAAGCAGACCTTCGAATGGAGGGCTTCCGACGGATGCGCTGACATCTATATGCTTATGGCTGCCCTTTGCGCTGCCGTGCGTCACGGTTTCGAAGTGCCCGAAGCTCTTGATGTGGCCAACAGGACATATGTGGGCCTTGGCGTGGACATCCACGACAAGAAGAACACTTCGCTGGCCGAAGCTCTGGAGCAGTTGCCGGATTCCTGTGTGGCTGCAGCGGCAGAACTCGAGAAGGATCGAACCATCTATACGGCGAAGGGAGTATTCTCAGACAGCATCGTTGATTATCTTGAGCGATATCTCCGGGACTTCGACGATGCACGGCTTCGCGATGCCATCTCCGGCAGCAAGTCTCTTACGATGGATCTTGTCGAGAAGAACCTGCACGTAGGATAGAAAGCATACAAAAGAAAAGAAGGACATTCAGGGGGTTCCGTTCGCTATCGCGAACTCCAATCCCTCCCATAGTCTGCTTCGTCATGCTTCGCATAACTCGCATTCTAAGGGTCCCTCCCGCTCTGCATGCCGCGGGTGGCCAGCCCCCACTCAGTCCTTCTTTTCTTTTGTCGCTTTAAAAACAGTCCTGATGCAGAAAGAATAAAGCACATAACTTGCTGCGGCGAAGAGGATGCCGCAGAATATGCCGGTTAGCACGTCTATGGGGTAGTGGTGTCCCAGATATGAGCGGCTGTAGCAAACGAGCAGCGCCCATATCATAGATACTGCAGTCCAGATTCTGCGCCTGAGAATCAGGGATGTCAGCAAAGCGAATCCTATGGTGTTGGCTGCGTGTCCGGAGAAGAATCCATAGGGGCCGCCAGCCTCGGAGATGAGCCTCACCTGACTGCCTATTACAGGGTCAAGTCCTGGTCTTGGCCTGCAGACGGCGTTACGGATTATGTGGGATAAGTGGTCCGTGAAAATATAGCAGACAAGTACCGACACCACTGCGGCCAGCCCTGCTTTCCAGATTTTGACGCTGCAGCCTTCCCTGCTCAGAAGACTGCGCCGGGAGTATGATTTTGGAATGAAAACGGCTATCGCGACAAGGATATACAGCGGGAACCATATGGAAACCTTGGACATCGTTGTCATAAGCTGGTCAGCCCACGGCGACGTCCAGTGATTGATGGCCAGAAGCAGTTGCTTGTCGAGGTCGATAAGCCGGTCCATACTATGAAATTACGGCCTGTAGAAGGGCAGCTTGACTACCTTCGCCTTGAGCAGGCGTCCGCGCACGCTGATGAAGATTTCGCTGTCGACAGCCTTGTGCGCAGCATCGACGTAACCTAGGCCGATGGCCTTCTTGACAGAAGGTCCCATAGTGCCTGAAGTGACGTGACCGATGACAGCACCCTCCGCGTCGCAGATGTCGTAGCCGTGGCGGGCGATGCCCTTGTCCACAAGCTCGAAGCCCACCAGGCGGCGCTTGATGCCGTCGGCCTTGAGTTTTTCCATATATGCGCGGTCGATGAAGTCGCCTTTGGCGTCGTTGAATTTGGTGATCCAGCCGAGACCGGCCTCAAGAGGGGAGGTGGTGTCGTCGATGTCGTTGCCATAGAGGCAGAATCCCATTTCCAGGCGCAGGGTGTCGCGGGCTCCGAGGCCTATCGGCTTGATGCCGAACTCTTCGCCTGCCTCGAACACTGCTTTCCACAGCTTGTCTCCGTCTTCGTTGGCGACATAGATTTCGCATCCGCCGCTTCCGGTATATCCTGTGGTTGAAAGGATGGCGTCGTGGATGCCGGCGATGTCGACTTTCTGGAAAGTGTAGTATTCCAT
>JAEEGI010005375.1_pt1 | contig 29508 bp, 23 predicted proteins | sample 8958751 | NCBI WGS metagenome assembly JAEEGI01 (sample SAMN16246545, study PRJNA631951) | gut metagenome | biome: gut microbiome; feature: rumen; material: KS-attached | host: Bos | place: Iran: Karaj | collected 2018-10 | reverse complement strand
ATCATAATTTTTTTTTGATAATTATCATTAGGAATTTCCCCTTTAACATATTTTCTTTTAGTAATAACATATTGGAAATTATTTTTAAAATAAGCAACTTCTAAATTTTTCATTTGATCTCCTTCTTCTAATCTAAGAATAAAATCTAAAGTTCTTTTTTCATCATCCCCTAATTCAGTATTTGATTGGCAAAAATTAATATTTAAAGTGACAATAACTGTTCTAGTAAGAGCAATAATAAAACCAACAAATCTTCCAAGAATACTAATAGGATAATAATCACCATAACCAACAGTAGTCATAGTCACTAATACATTCCAAAAACAATTTATATATTGCATATAATTATTTGTATTATCAGTATTACCTGATAATTTATAAACTGGACCTTCAATTACTTTCAAAATATATGATAATGTTAAACATACTAGAAGAGTTATAAAAATGTTTGTAATGTTTGACTTATTAATAAACATTTAAAAGAAAATATATATCCTAATTGCTTTCCCATCATTTTACAAATTCTATCTGCTCTTGCTCCATAATAATTTGAACATAAAATCCAAAATTTAACAAAATAATAACTTCTAAATAGCATAATAGCCAATAAAAAATCATTAATATTATATTTAACTTCTAATAAATTCCATTTTTTTCCTGTAGTAACATATTTATTTTTAAAAAGTAAATTGGGATGAATAACAGCAAGAACAATATCAAGAATAAAAGTAGAGAATAAACCACTTTGAAAAAAATTATCAATAGAACATGATGTATTTGGTAGTTTTATACAAATATAAATAATGAAAATATCTTGAAATAGTGACTAAAAATAAATCCAACAACTCCAATAGAAACAGAAATTAAACTTATAAAATAACATCATCAAAATAACCAAATTCATGACATTTATTTTCACTACAAGTTTTTGTTTCATAATAAATTATTCCACTTCCAATACTTAAAGCAACAAAAAGAGTAGAAATCATTTCATCAATATATACTGTATTAAAATATTCTTCTGTTAAATGTTCATCTTCTAAACATTTTCATTTTCTAAAAATTTGGAAAGAAATATCATTTTTAAATCATTTAATTGAGTTATACTAAATCTTCTTCCTAAACTTTTTGCGTCAGGAGATGGAGGTAATATTTCTTTTTTTTGTTCTTGTTTTTTGTTAAGAGAATTTGAAAGTGATACTGATGGAGTACTATTTAGAATTAAATTTGCTGGAGAATGTAAATTATTTTGGGATTCATTTATTATTGGAGTTTGAAGGTTTAACATTTTTTTAATTATTTCATTTAATTATTATTAAAAAAATCACTAATTAATATATATATAATTTTTAAAAATTAAAATATTATTAATTGTCATAATAACTAAATCCTTCAAATAAACTATTATTAGGGTCATTATCTTTAGTTTCCATAATTGAATTATCACAGAAACTTTCTATATCCATTTCAGTATATTTAGAATTAAAATACCGTAAATCAAATTTATCTTTAAATGTAGGAACAAAAGGAGGTTTTTCTTTTTTATTTAAAATATTGTCGAAATCAACTCCATCAAAAAATTTATGATTTTTAATTTCATGAATGCCATTAAATCCTAATCTTTTTTTAGGATCTAAAACAAGTAATTTCATAATTAAATCTTTTGTAACTTCTCTTCTATTATTACTAAAAATTATATTTAAATTATTATCATTAATTTTTCCTTTAAAAGGAAGATAACCTTCAATCATTTCAAACATAATAATTCCAAAAGACCACCAATCACACATTTTATCATAACCAATATTTTTATAAATTTCAGGAGCTTCATATTCAGGAGTTCCACATATAGTATAAGCAAAATTATTTCCGTTTAAAATTTTAGACAAACCAAAATCAGATAATTTCAAATGACCATCTTTATCAATTAAAATATTTTCTGGTTTTAAATCTCTATATATACATTTGTTATTATGAATATATTCTAATGCTAATAATATTTCACTTAAATAAAATCTTGCTTGTTTTTCTTTTAATTGAACTGATTTTGATAAAAAAGAAAAAAATTCTCCTCCTTGCATAAAATCAGTTACAAAATATAAATTGTCTTTATCTTGAAAAGCATAATATAATTTAACGATGAAGGGATGATTTAAATTTTCTAATAAATTTCTTTCTGTTTTTATATGTTCAATTTTCTTTAAATTTGTAATATCTGATTTTTTTAATCTTTTCATTGCAAATAATTTATTTGTTTCTATATGTTCCACTAAAAAAACTTTCCCATATTTACCTTTTCCTAAAACTTTCAATTGTTTAAAATCAGATAAAGATACATGAATCAAAGAAGAAAGATTTTTAATCTCATTTTTATATTTTTTACAACAACAACCCATAATATTAATACATAATAATTAATTTTAAAAAATAACAGTTTTAAATTTTATTTTTTATTTATGAAATATTTGCATTTTTCAATGTTTCAGATTTGATATTTCCACTTTCTGTAACTATTTTAATTTCGTTGAACGTACAAAAACAATTCTCGTCAGTTTTAAATAATTTAATTGCTTTTTTAAAATTACCTCCAGATATATATTTAATTTTACTTTTATCTAATTCATTTCCTTCTAAAAAAACTTTATCCCCAGGATGAGAATTTTCATTGGGTCTAATTAATTCAATAATTTCTTTTTCTTTATTTTTAATTGAAGCAGTCATTATTATTCCATTGGATTCAAAATTATTTCCAAATTTTTTTGTGATTAAATTTGAAAAAACTATAACTTTAGAATTAGATATTTTTTCCATTGGAATATAATTTCTTAAGCCAGATGCTATTTTTCTTAAATTTTCTTCTCCTAAATCTATTTCCAATTCATATATATCATTAAATCCTTCCATTATTTTTATTGATACTACTTTTCCTACTCTTAAATCACATAATTTAAATATATTATTATAATCCAATTGTTTTTGAGCTTTTTTATTTTCTGTTTCATTTTTTTCTTCGTTTTTAATCATTTTTAATCTTTTTTTCTCTTCTTTCTTTATTTGGAAATTTGGCTCTAATTTAAGTAAAGGTTTATAATTATTTATTAATCCTCCTAATAATGATATTTCTTCTTTCGTTAATGATACTGTTCCTAATTGACTATCAAGATACATTATTATTGAATTTAATTTTTGAATACTTTCTTTAAAAATTTCATCAATTTTACTATTTGATAATAACATTTAAATAAAAAATAATTAAATTTTTAAAGAATAATATAATTAAAAAATATATATCAATGATAACTCAAATCCATGATACCTTAAAAATTGGGAACAACCCAGAAATAAAATCATTAATTTGTCATGAAACTCTATATTTTTCAGGTAAAGTGACAAAAATAAGAAGTTGGCGTTTAAATTGTGAAAGAAATTTTGTTATAACAGATCAAGCAATATATAATTTAAAAAATTTTAATTGCAAAAGAAAAATAGAAATTCAAAAATTAAAAGGAATAACAATATCAAAAGTAAATAATCAATTAGTTATTCATGGAGAAGGAAATGAATATGATTATTTAATTGATTCTCCATTAAAATTCATTTTAGTAGAAACAATAGAAAAAGTATATGAATCTTTAACAGGAAAAGAATTATTATTTTCAATTCAGGGTGGTAAAAATTTAAAAGAATATGTTACTACAAAAGCAGAAAAAGGAAAAAATCCAAATTTATCAAAGATAAATATAAATAATTTAATGAGTATAAGAGAATATATAGAAAGTGAAGGAAATATAAATATTAATAGTCATCCTCAAACTGAAATATTATCAGAAATATTTAATCAAAATAATAAATATAAAGAAGAACAATTATCTAATTTTAAAATAATAAATATTATTGGAAAAGGATCTGCATCATATATTTATTTATCATTATATCAAAATGAATATGTAGTATTAAAAGTAATTGATAAATTATATATAATTAATAATTCATTAATCCCACAAATTCAATTAGAAAAAAATATTCTATCATCATTTAATGAAGATTTCTTTGTTCAAATAAAATTTTTTTTCATGACAGAAACAAAAATAATATTTGTAATGCCATTTTATCAAGGAGGAGACTTATATCAACTTCAAGTGAAAAAAAAGACATTTGATGAAAGTAAAGTAGCATTTTTTTTAGTTCAAGTAGCAAATATGATAAAATTTCTTCATGAAAAGAATATAATATATAGAGATTTAAAACCAGAAAATTTATTATTAAACAACGATGGATATTTAAAATTATGTGATTTTGGATTATGTAAAATTATTGAAAATGAAAGTGAATTGTCATCATCTTTTTGTGGAAGCACTGAATACATTTCTCCAGAAATTATTTCTGGAAATGGATATAGTTTTATTAGTGATTGGTGGTCTTTTGGAATATTATGTTATGAATTATTATTTGGAATTCCTCCTTTTTATGATAAATCTATTGATAGAATTTTTGACTTAATCTCTTCTACTGAATTGTCTTTCCCTAGTGATATAAATGTTTCTAATGATACTAAAGATTTCCTTATTAAATTATTAGAAAAAAATCCTAAACAAAGATTAGGATATTCTAAAGGTTATGAAGAAATTATTGCTCATCCTTTTTTTAATAGTGTTATTGTTGATAAAATTATTACAAAAAAAACTAATACTCCTATTCCTATTATTATTTCTGATAGTGATTTAACTATGAATTTTGATAATATTTATACAAATATGAATCCTCAAATTATTGAAAATATTGAACCAAAGGATATGGCTAAAATAAAGGAAAATGAAAAATTATTTGAAGAATTAAAATAAATAATTTTTTGTTTTATCAATGAATATTTTATTGAATTTAAAATATTTAAATTTTTAAAAATAATTTGTTTATTAAAAAATTTCATATTATTTGTATAATAAAAATATCTATAAAAATATATATTTTCTTTACAAATAGATTTTTATTATTGTTTTTGAACTAAATAAATTAAAGTTTTCATATTTTTTCCATTTCTAAAAGGATAACAACAAACTGCACCAGAAGTATAATTATCAGAAATTAATTTATTCCACCATTGTTTATTTTCATTAAATAATTTCTTAATAAGAGCAATAGGAGTTCCTAAGCCTTCAACATTAAATTCAATTAAATTATAATTTCCATTTAATTTTTCATTTACTTTTTCATTCGCACTTATTTCATTTTTTTTCCCTTTTTCAATTTCCATTAAATAACTAGAACAACATAAATAAACTTTTTCATTCCATAAAATCACATCACCTGGATTATAATTATCAAAATTAAAATTATATTCTTTTCCTTTTTCTAAAGGATCACATCTTATTTCATTTAAAATATCAAAAATATTTTTCCCAATTTGATAATAATCGATTAATAAAGAATTATTATTTCCTCTATCTAAATTAGAAACACTAAATGATTCAAATAATATATCTGAATTTTTGCTTTGTAAACTTTCCAATAAAGTTTGTCTATTTTGATTTTTATTTAATAATGGATTTCCTTTTCTAAAATTTGTATAAACTGAATTTTTCACTTTATTAATTTGATTATTTAAAATTAATTGTTCTTGAAAATTTGTTATTTCTTGTGTTACTGATGTTAAAGAATTAATATTTTTTAAAATGTTTTTATCATAATTTTTTTCATTAGGTATTATAAAATTTTTATTTTCTTTTCTATTTGATTGAATATTTGTCTGTTTTTGTTCTTCTGAATTTATCTTTGGTTTATCTATTATTAATTCTTCATTTGAGTTTTTATTTTCAATAAGCGCTGCAAGACATTGTCCCATTTTTATTAAAAATTATATTTTTAATGTTAAAAACTATACTATATATTTTTAATTTTATAATAAATAAATTAAAAAAAACATATTTACTTACTATGCATTATCTAAATTCCATCTATGTTTATTGATTCTTTCACAATGACATCCTCTTGATTCTTTAACTTTATTCATGCAACAAGACCAAGCCATAAATTTTTCAGTTACTTCCATTTCAGGTTTACTCTTATTTTTATTGTTAATATTATTATTATTATTATTGTTTTTAGGTTGTTCTTTTTCTTTAGTATCAATAAATTCTCTATATGTTCCAGGATGATAATATTTGTTTTCAATCCAACTTTTAGAATTTTTATAATGAGACATCACTCTTTTATTTGTTTTAATTTTTTCTAAAATTACATTTTTATAAGCATTTAAAAAATATTTTCTATTTGAATCACTATTATTTTCTTTCATTTCATTTAATATATTATTTGGATCTGAAATTATATCTAAATCTTCATTTTCAGTCATTTGAAATTCATTATCATTAAATTGTTTATTGTATTCATATATATTTTTATCAATTGGATATTTACTTATTTTTAAAGAATTTTGATTATTTTCTTTTCTAAAATCATTTTTTTGTTTCATTAAAGCTAATTTTAATCTTTTTTTATCTTCTGCTAATTTTTCATCTTTTAATTTTCTTTCTTCATTTAATACATTAAATTTATTATTAACTAAAGGTTTTAATAATTCAATTCTTTTAGTATCATCTGAAATTTCTGTTTTATAAGGTTTATACCAATTAATATCCTTCCAATCAGCAATTGATTGAATTTTTTCTGCAATTTCCATATCTTTCCAATTACTTTTTGGTCTTCCATTTGATTTTTTCTCTATTTTTTTTCCTGTTATAATATCAAATTTCTCTTTATATTTATCATACATTTGCTTATGAACTAAAGCATTTACTTTCTCTAAATTTTTTTCTGATTTAGGAACTTTTTTTTTTATATCTTCTAATACTTTTTCTCTTTCAATCCATAATAAATCTTTTACTTTATTCATTGTTTTATAATTAAATTTTTCTAAAGTTAAAGGGTCTTTATAAGGTTTAAAATATCTAGTTTTTTCAATATTTTGTCTAGTTTTAGAAACAATAAAAGGAGCACTGCTAATTCTATTATCATTATTATTATTCCAATATTTTTGAGAATTAAAAGATGCATTTTCTAATATTTCTTTAAATTTCTTTTTCTTATCTTTATCTCCTAAAACAGAACATTTATTCCAATAATTATTTTCAGTAATTAATTCATATTTAATATCAATTCCAGGATTCACTTTTTTATCTTTTAAAGGAACAACATGATAATCTGTTAATCCATTTGATAATTGAAATAAAGTTTTTTTCAAAGGAGGTTTAAAACATTTATCATTTGGTTTATTACTAATATTCCATTTTGGTTTTTTACTTTCAAATAAATCTTTTTCAACTAATTCTTTAACATAAGCTTTTGCAGTTTTTGCTCTTTCTGAAATAGCATATGCAAATTTTTTATTAGATAAATCAAAATTTAAATTTAATTTTCTTTCCCATTTTTGATGTAACTTATCGATAGTAAATTTTTTAAAAAATTCCTCATCTGTCATTTTATGAAGTTCTTCACTACTAAATTCTGGATTTATTCTAAATACAAATAATGATAAGGGATTATGTTCATTTATTTTATAAGCAAATTTTTGTTCTTCTTCTTTTTGAATATCTAAGTCAGAGAAACTTTTTTTTAATTTATTATTTAGTGAATTTGCCAAAAACATTTATTAAAATAAATAAAAATTAAAAATTAAAAAAGTAAATATTTTTTTTTTTGTTCTTTAATCAAAATAAATAAATAATTCAAAAAAAAAATTCCATTAACCAAAAAAAAATAAATTTAATTTTCATTTTCAGTTTCAATTTTATTATCTCTATTAGAAACCTCAATATTAGGAAGAGCAGTGGAACTTGATTTCATATGACTTTTTAAATTATTATCCCAAGTATTTAACTTTTCAACATATTGAATATCATTATTCAAATTATTTCTTTTAATTAATCTATTACTAAATTTTTCTTCTTTAATTTGTCTTGCAGTTTTATAAGGATCATCAGCAATTAAACTTAATTTATTCAATTGATTTCTTATAAATTTGAAATTATTTAAATCCTTGTTATAAATCGTAAAATAATCTTTTTGATGATATCCATTTTCTTCCATAAGCATTTTAACTTCATTTCTAATAATTTTTGAATTAGGTAAAGTATTTAATCTTTCATTATTATCATTTTCAATTTGTATCTTATAAGGAAAAACATGTTTTTTTTGAACAAGTAATTTTCTTGGTTCAGTTTTAAAATTAATATATTTTAAACCTTTTGGTTTTACGATTCTTTCAAAATCTCCACTTACCATTTTGCAAGAAGGTCTAAAAACAAATTCAGGAGAATTTCCAGGTCCTAATAATTTTCTTCTTGGAACGAAAGTTGGTTCAAATTGATTATATATTATTCCATGATCTAATGGCCTTATTACTCTTTTATATGAATGAAATCTACATGATAATTTTCCTGGCCATTCTCCTGCTTTATGTGTTGGAATACCATCTGTGTATTTTAACGGGGCGATACCATATTCAAATTGCATTTAAAAAAAAATTTTTTTTTATTTTATTAAATTTGGATTTATTATGTTGTTTTTATTTGTTTTTAAATTGATTTTTGATTATTATGTTTTTAAATATATATTTATTACTTATATATATAAAAAATTGTTTTAATGTATATTATATTTTTTCTATTTTTTGATTGCTTAATAATATAATTAAAAAAAATAAATATCTTTATTATATTTTTCTTTTTTATTTCATTTAATACTTTTATATTTAATATATTCAGATTATTAAAGTATTAACATTATCTCATAATAATAAATCAAAAATTTAAAAACCTAATTAAATTCCATTTAATAAAGAAAATAAAAAATAAATTAATTAATCAAATGAGTCAAGTAAATATTTCAATTTTCGATTTATTAATAGAAAATCAAGAAAAATCAAATTTTGAATCAACAACAAATGAAATTGAAAATAATAATGAAATAAATGATGATCAAAATCAAAAAAATATTTTAAATAATAACGAAGATGATCTTTTCAGAAGTAGTTCAGTTGATTATTTTAGAACTTCAAATGCATTTGAAACACTTTTATTAAATGAAAAAACAAATTTACAAAAAACTAAAATGACATCAAAAAATAATTTTAATGAAAATGATTTTGAAATTTTATCTCGTTTAGGTAATGGAGCATATGCAGAAGTTTTTAAAGCAAAACATAAAAAAACAAGTCAATTATATGCAATAAAAATAATAGATAAAAAATTAATTGAAAAAGAAAATAAAACATATCAAATTTTTGTTGAAAATGAAATGTTAAATTTATGTAATCATCCTAATATAATTTCAATATATGGTTATTATGAAGATTGTGATAATTTTTTTATTGTTGAAGAATATTGTAAAAAAGGCGATTTATCAGAATTTATGATTAATAACTTAAATAAATTATCAATTGAAGAAATTAAATTTATTATATCTCAAATTGTTTTATGTTTAGAATATCTAGGTTCTTTAAATATTATTCATCGTGATATTAAACCAGAAAATTTTATGATTGATAAAAATTTTACTTTAAAATTAATCGATTTTGGTACAGCAACTTTCAAAGGAAAAATTCTTGATGAAGATTCTTATCAATATATTGATGAAAATAAATTTATAGGAAATTCTCCTTTTAGTGAATCGTTTAATAGTATATCATTAAATGAAAATGATAAAATAAAAAATAACTTTGATAATAATATAGAACCTTCAAATTATAATATGAAATCATATATAATGAAAAAAAATATTAAATTACCTTTTTTTGAATTTAATGATGATCTAAATCAAATGGAAATAGTAAAAAAACAAAAATTTGTAGGAACTTCAGAATATATGCCTCCTGAAACAATAAAAAATAACTTTCCTATTGGAGAATATTCTGATATTTGGTCTTTAGCTATTATTCTTTTTCAAATTTTAACTGGAAATACTCCTTTCAGAGATAAAAGTGATTATTTAATTTTTCAAAATATTCTTAATGGAAAATTTAATGATGAGACTATTTATAATATTGATGAAAATGCTGCTAATTTAATTGAAAATATTTTATTAGTTGATCCTAAAAAAAGATTAGGATATGATCATAATTGTGGTTATAATTATAATGTACTTAAAAATCATCCTTTTTTCAAAATTGATTCTAAATTTGATATAAATAAAATTAGAAATCAATTATTAATTAAAACTCTGTATAATAAAAAAAATAGTTTTAATAAATCAGGCTCAAACAGTGATAATACAATATTAAATTTATTAAAAAATCAAAATAAAAATGAAAAAAATGAAGTTAATAATTCTAACACAAGTTTAAATTCAATGGGCTCAAATTTTTCTCAAGATCCTTCGGATGGTCATATTTTAAAAAAAGGACTTTTAAAAAAAAGAAGTCCTTATTTTTTCTATAATTTAAGAAAAGTTATTTTATATGATACTCCCAGATTAGATTATATTGATCCTGATACGAAAAAAGTAAAAGGTTCAATTATGTTAGATAAAACTTGTTCTGCAGAGTTAATTAAAAATAATCAATTTTTATTAAAAACTCCAAATAGAACATTTAGTTTTATGTGTAAAGATAAATATGATATTTCTCCTTGGGTAAATCTTATAAATGATGCTATAAAAAGATTTTCAAAATGAACTATAAATATAAATAATAAAATGTGTAAATAAAACCCTCTTAAATTTTTTATATAAAAAAATACAAAATTTAATTAAAAATTATAACAATAAAAAAAATAAACAATAAAATCAAATAATAAAAATTTAAAAAAACTCATAAATAAAATCAAAAAAAAAAATAAAAAATGTCAGACGACATAAAAGCAAAGCAAAATGACGTAAAACTATATGCAACTCAAGCTCAACAAGCAGATAAGAATGAAGAATATCCAAAAAGTGTAAGAATGTGGGAGAATGCAATAAAGACTTTAAACCAACTGATAAGAATAGATCCCAACAAATACAATGTGGATGCTTATAAGAAGAAAGTAGAAGAATACACAGAAATAATGGAGAAAGTAAAAAAGAAAAAAGTAGCAGAACCAGAAGGAGGTAAAAAAGATTCAGAAGATGATAAACTTCAAAAGCAATTATCAGGAACATTAATAACAGAAACTCCAAATGTGAAATGGGAAGATGTAGCAGGATTAGAAAAAGCAAAAGAAGCTTTAAAAGAAGCAGTTGTTCTCCCAATTAAATTTCCTCAACTTTTTCAAGAAAAAAGAAAACCTTGGAAAGGTATTTTATTATATGGTCCTCCAGGAACAGGAAAATCATTTTTAGCAAAAGCAGCAGCTACTGAAACAGGAGGGAAATTTTTCAGTGTTTCAGCAGCTAATATTGTAAGTAAATGGATGGGAGAAAGTGAGAAGTTAATTAAAGGATTATTTGATTTAGCTCGTCAAAATAAACCAGCTGTTATTTTCCTTGATGAAATTGATTCTGTATTAAGTGCTAGAAGTGATAGTGAAAATGATGCTACTCGTAGATTAAAAACTGAATTCCTTATTCAAATGCAAGGTGTTGGGAATGATGATGATGGTATCCTCGTTTTAGGAGCTACTAACATTCCCTGGGGATTAGATCCTGCTGTAAGGAGGAGATTCCAGAAAAAAATTTATATTAGTTTACCTGATGTTAAAGCAAGGAGATTAATGTTTACTTTAAATTTAGGTGATACTGAAAATGATATTACTGATAAAGAATTTGATATTTTAGCTGAAATGACTGAAGGGTATTCAGGAAGTGATATTGCTACTCTTACACAAGATGCTATTTATGGTCCTTTAAGAAAATGCCAAAGAGCTAAGTTTTTTAAAAATATTGATAGTCAACATATTGTTCCTTGTTCTCCTAGTGATCAAGGAGCTTTTAGAATGACAATGAGTGAAATTGAAAAACCTGAAAGTTTAGTTCCTCCTAAAGTCACTTTTGAAGATTATATTCAAAGTATACAAAAAATTAAAGCCACTGTTAATCAAAAAGATTTAGAAAAACAAGAAGAATTTACCAGGGAATTTGGACAAGAAGGATAAATTTTGTTATTATGTTTTTGTATTTTGTTTCTTTTTTTAATATTAACAAGCTGAAAAAATTATTTCGAATTAGAAAAGTAATTGAAAATGATTTTATTTATATAAAAAAATAATTTATAAAATTTTATTTTTAAAAAAATAAATAAAATATTTATTATTCAAATAAAAAAACATCATGACCCATATTTTGCATTTCAAAAATATGAATTCTATCATTATTATCAAAAGCAATATTATAAATTCTATTTTTATCATCAATATATTTAGTAACTCCAGTGGAAAAAAAGTAACTTTTATATTTTTGAATATCTTTAAATTTCCTATCAACATTTTCAACATAAATATCATTTTCAAAATTATTACCTAAAATAATTTGAGAAAAATTTTCAATATTTTTTTCTAATTCTCCATTAAAACCTCCAATTAAAATAATTTTATTATCTGAATAATTCAAAGCTAAAAATCCTTTAATATATAAAGATAAATTATCACTTTTATAATTTAAATTATTCCATAAAGAACCTTCATTTAATAAATCTAAAAATTCAATATTATTTAAATATTCATTTTTAGGATAATTAAAACCAAAAATAGAAAATAAATATTGATCTTTAATTAAACAAGTTCCAAATTCACTTCTTTCAAAATTCATTTCTGGTAATTCTTCCCATTTATTTTTATTAATATTATATATTTCACATTTTTTATTATGTTCACCACTTAAACAAATAATTGAATTTTTATAAGTAATTAATCCTCCTTTTGAATGATTATTATTTAAAGAACATAATTTTTCCATTGATTTTTTTTGAGGATTAAAACAATAAAAACAATCTGAATTTTTGCCTGTTACAATATATAAAATTGAATTATATGATAAATAAATATTTCCATTATTTTCTTCTGATGAATAATTAACTGAAAAATTATTATAATCAGCATAATCAAATAAACAAAAATTTTTATTTGAAAAATCATAACATAAAATAGTTCTTTCAGATAATATTTTAAATACTAAATTATCACCTAATTCTTCTATATTATTTATATATTTTTTTTTATTTGATTTTGGAATTACACTTAAATCAGTTTCTATTTTAAATTTATTCATTAATTTTGTTGATGAAAATGAAGTATTTATTCTTTTTTTTGATGATGAAGATAAAGAATCTCTTTTTTTAAAAGAATCATTTAAAAATTTATTTGAATTTTTATTTAATCTAATTTTCAATTTTTCATTTTTTTCTTTTTCTAAATCTTTATTTTTATTTTCTAATATATTTATTTCGTTTAATAAATTTTTGTTTTCTTCTTTAAGAGATAATAATTCTTTTTTATTATTTATTATTTGATTGTTATAATCATTATTTTTTTCTATTAATTCTGAAATATATTTTTCATTATTTACTTTTTCATCAGATAAATTTTTATTATCATCTATTAAGGTTGAAATATTTTTTTTATATTCAAATAATTGATTCATTAATTTTTTATTTTCTTCTTCTAATTCATTTATTTTATTTAATTTTTCTTCTAATAAAAACTTATTATCTGAATTATTTATTTCTTCTAATTTTTTCTTACATAAATTTATTTCTTCATTTAATTTATCACTTTCAATGTTTACTTTTTCATTTAATAATTTCTTATTTTCATTTTCTAAATTAATATATTTATTTTGTATAATTTCTAAGTTTTTATTTAATTCTATATTTTCTTTTGATAAATTTGATAATTGGTTTTTATAATATTCAATTTCATTTTTTAAACTTATATTTTCTGTTTTATTATTTAAATTCATTTTTTCATATTTATTAAATAAAATCTTTAAATTATTATTTTCATTTATTAAATTTACTGAATCATTCTTTAAATTAAATAATTCATCGTTTAAATTGTTTATTTGATTATTCTTTTTTAAAATTTCATTTTTTAATTTTTCATTTTGATTTTTATATTCTTTAATAAAATACTTATTATTAACATTACTTAAATTATTGCTAATTAAAAAACTAAAATTTTGAATTTGAGAATTATTTTTATTATTCACCTTCATATTATTTCTAGGATTTTTAGGAATATTTTTATAAAAAATATTATTTCCATTATATACCTTATTAGGAGTTTTATTACCAGATGATAAAGGTTCTTTTATATTAACATTGTTTTTATAATTCATATAAGGATTAAACACTTCATTTGGTTCAGTATAATTTTGATTGTTTGATTGAGTTTTTAATCTATTATTAGAATTATTTTGATTAAGATTATTTTTTAGTCTATTTCCATTATATGAATATGCTGTTCTTACATTGTTTGTATTATAATTATTATTCTTCTTTTCTTTATATACAACATTTTGGAATTTATTATTTTGATTTTTTTGATTTAATTCTTCTTTATCATTATTATCTTTCATTGAACTTAATAAACTATAAAATTCACTCTTTGCTTTTTTGATTTCATTACAATCTTTATTAAATTTATTATTATTTATTTTTTTATTTAAATTCTTTGGATTTGATTTTTGAACAGAAGGATTTTTTCTTAAAGGTTTATTATTATTTTTTTTATTAAGAAGCATTTCACTACTTTTATTATTTTTAATTTTTTTATTTTCAATAGAAGTATCTAAATCAGTATATAAATTTTCTCCAGAATATTTTTCAATTATATGATTAACATTATATTGCTCATAATTATTAATAAACGATTCTACATTATCATAACTTAAATTATTTTCTTTTTCTATTCTTCTAGATTCTTGATGACATTTACAATTACAAGAACAACTACAATGAGGACAAAAACAAGAACAACAATTACAATTACAATAAAAATTATCTGATTCATTTAATTTATCATAATTTAGAATTTTTTCTTTATTTTCATATAAATTTTCATAATTCATATTTTTTAATATTTTAAATTTTTTTTTAAATATAATATAAAAATAAATAATTAAATAAATTTTTTCTGAATGAGTGAAAATAAAGAAAAAAATAGTTGTATAGCTCCTCAAATATTTAAAAATTCTATTTTATCAGAAATGATAAATTCATTTAATAAAAATGAAGAAAATTCACAATTTAAAAATAAAATAAAAGAAAACTTAGATTTTAATAACAATAATAATGAAATAAATGACTATAATAATTTAGAGGAGAATTTACGTGAAGAATATCCTCAATATTTTATAAAAGAATTTAAAACTCCAATTGAATTTAAATATTCAAATAATCCCTTAAAAGAAAAAACAAATAAAAATAATCAAGATATTATTTTATCTTTTATAAATAAATATGAAGAAAATAATTACTATAATGAATTACTGAAAAAATTAAATTTAATTAAATGGTTATCAAGTTATTCTATAATAACAGGAAATCAAATTCAAAGTATTAGTTTAGTTATAAATCATTTTAAAAATCACTTTTCTTTTAATTGTTCTTCTATTCTTTGTGAAGTTAAAGAAGTTTTAATTGTTGATTGTATTCAAGTTTTAACTGTAATTGATATTAAATTAAATAAGAAAAAAATTATTTTAACAAATTATGAAAATAAAAATAATTTCTTAATAGATGATTATTTCTTAAGAGAAGGAGACATAATATTATTTAGAACAAAACAAAAACTTGAAGAAAAATTCCTAAAATTAAACACAAAGGAAATCCAAAAAATATGTTAAAAAAAATTAAAATATATAAAATAAATAATAATTAACTAAATTCCAAATATAAAAAAATAATAAAAAAGAATAAATTCAAGTTTAAATATTAATTAAAATTAAAAAAAAGAATAAAAAATAAAAGAATTTAAAAAAAGAAAATGAATTCATGGAAAATTAGGGAAATATTTTCAGAAGATGAAATAAGTGAATTTAAAGCAATGTTTGAAATGTATGACAAAGATTCAAAAGGTTACATAGATAAAAGAGACTTAGGAGCATTAATGCGTTCATTAGGTCAGAATCCATCTTTTCAAGAAATAAAACAAATGATAGAAGAAGTAGATGAAGATAAAAATGGTGAAATAACATTTTTAGAATTTTTAGGTTTATTAGCAAGAAGAATGAAGGAAGCTGATCCTGAAGATGAATTATTAGAAGCTTTTAAAGTTTTTGATAGAGATGGTAATGGTAAAATTTCTGCTCATGAATTAAGATATGTTCTTTTAAAAAGTGGAGAAAATTTCACTGAACAAGATATTGAAGATTTAATTCATGAAGCAGATGTTGATGGAGATGGTAGTATTGATTATCAAGAATTTGTTAAAATTATGATGAGTCAATAATATTTTTTTATTTGTGGATATAAATGATATTATTTTTAAAATATAGATTTAGGCATATTTTATTTAATTATATTCAAATAAATATACAATTAAATAATTTTTCTTTTTTATAAATTATAATTAATTAATAAAAATTTTTATTTTCTTATTTTTCACTTTTTTATAATTTAAATATTTATTATTCAATAAATATACCATAAATAAAGATATGAGAGAGAAATTTAAATGATATTAATCTATTAATTAATTTTAACAACCTAATAAAAAACTTAATTATTTATAATGTTATTTAAAAAAAATGTCTGAAAAAATAGATAAAGATTCACCAAATAATGAAACATTCTTCAAAGAAGAAAATAAAGAAGATAATTTACCAATAAAAATATCATTATATTTAATAAATACAATATATAATAATTCCCTTAAAAATGATTATTTGAAAAAAGTTCAACTTCAAAAAAAAAGTATTTACACTTCAAAATTTCCTCCAAAAATAAGTATAGGTGATTTTATAAGAAGAATAATTAGATATGGAAAAGTTAATCAATCTACTTTAATTTGTGCTTTAATTTATTTAAAAAGAATTTGTAAAAATAAAGATATTATTTTAACTGATTATAATACTCATAGATTATTTTTTACTGCAATTTTAATTGCTATTAAATTGAATGAAGATAATTTTAAATCAAATCAATTTTTTTCTAAATTATGTGGAATTAAACTTAAAGATTTAAATTCAATGGAATATAATTTTATGGTGGATCTTTCTTTTGATTTATTTATTCATAAATCAATTTTTAAAGGCCTCGAAAAAAATTTATTATTAGCATAATTAAATTTTAAGAAATATTATTTAGAAATAAATAGAATTTATATTCTATTTATTTGGTATGTTTTTTTTTTTTAAATTAAAAAGGTTATAAAACATTTCATTTAAATATATTTTTTAATTCAAACAAATACTGTTTAAAAGTATTGAAATGAAAGAAAAATCTTTTAAACCTTTCATTGTTTTAATACATCAAAAAAATTTTCTTGAAATTGTCAAAATTCTGAAAATTTTCAATTAAATAATTATAATCTATAATGAATTAACTTATATATATTTGGAGAATTTCTGATTCATATTGAAAAACTATTTTTTATTTCTAATTTACTTAATTTAATAATTAAAAGAAAAAAAGAAAAAAAATTTCATATTATAATAGAAATTTTTATTAAAAGAATAATTATTAATAACATACCAAATATAATATATTAAAATTAAGGAGAAAAAAATAAAATAATAATTCAAGAGAAAAAAATATGCTTCCCAAATCTTTTTTTAAAAGAAAAACAATAAAATAAAACGTTTAATCATTAGATTCATTTAATTGAATTTGGCATTTCTGATTTAAAAACTGAAAATATTTTAAATAATCACTTTCATTAATAAATAAATTAAAATCAATAAAACAAACAAATTCATATTCTAAATAAAATAATTCTTCTGAACTAACTCCTCCAATTTGAGAAAAATAATTGATATTATATCTTTTATCTTCAAATAATTTATAAGCATCAAAAATACAAGCAAGAAATAATCTATAAATATTATATTGTGAAATAAATAATCCTTTTAAAATAACTCTATCAATATAAATTAAAGCACAAATAAAAGTTGAAACATCAATTTGAGAATACTTTTTTATTCTAAATATATAATCTTCTAAAGCAATATTTGGAAGATAATTTGAATGAAAAAGTAAAAAAGATTGATCCATTACATTTTTTATATAATCATCTTTTCCTTCATTTATATTTATTATGTTATTTATTAATTTTGCTATTTGAGATAATAAACTTTCATTAATTAAAGATTGATCATTATCTGTTTCATAGATTGTTGATTTTTCTGATTCGAAAGATGACATTTAATATTTTTTTATATTTTTTTATAACGTTCATATTAAAAATTCCAAAAAAAACATTTAAAATTAGTAAAAATTATATAAATAAAATTCAAAATAGTTTTTTCTCAATAATTTCCCTTTTAAAGATATCTTCAGCATAATTATCTATAAAAGTTTCTAAAAGAGAATTAACCATCATAATATCATTATAATTTCCTTTAACCCAAAAATTATTAAATTCATAAAAAAATTCAGAATAAAGTAAAAAGCTAAAATCAAATAAATTAATATTATTAAAATGATCATAAAAGAAATTATCACAGAAATTTTCTTCAATAAACTGAATAACTTTTCCACTAATATTAATACTTGTAGCAGCATAAAAATACCAACTTTTTTCTCCTGAAGCAATTTTAAAAATATAATCAGCTCTTTTATCACTTATTGAAAATTTCCATAAATGTTTTAATCCAAGTAATCCACTTCCTCTAAAATCTGTTAAAGGATTTTTCCCTTGAAATCCTATTCTTACTATATTTAAATTATATTATTTTTTTATTTACACCATTTTTCATCTATTTCTTCTATTTCTTTATCTTCAGGATTAAAGTGTTCCCATATTTCAAATAACATTTTCTTATTATTTCCTTCTTTTATATTTATTTTTATTTCATATAAATCTGATAATTCATGTTTTAATTTTGTTATTGCATTTCCTTTTATCAATATTTTAGTTAGTTTATTTTTAAAATTCTCATCTTTTATTTTTTTTATTTCACATATTTCATTCACTATTTTTTTTATTTCTTCTAATGAATGAATATCCCCATTAAATAAAAATATTGCTTGATTTTTTAATTGAGTACTATTTCCTAAATAATTTTCTATTATTATTTATTATTTTTTTTACTTAGATTCAGAAATATATTATATGATGTTGAATCTTTTTGTAATATTCTTTCTATTTCGTGATTTCCCATCACTAAAAATATTATTCTTTTAATTATTTGTTTCCATAAATGAAAATATAGAATATTTATTATATATGAAAAAATATTGAAAATAATAACCATATAAAAAATAATAAAAACTCATTCCTAAAAAATAAATGAAAATAATGATGAAATAATAAAAAAAATCAAAAGAAAAAAAAATAAAAAATTAAATACCCTAATAAAAAAAATAAAATAATTCCTAAAAAAAAATAAATAAATAAATTTTTCGAAAAAAAAAATGAGTGACTGTTGTCAAAACAGTAATTTAACAAGTTTCAAAATAGAAGTGAATCAAATATTAGGAAGATTATTTAGTCAATACTACAACATAACATTTTTAAGTTTAGTGGACTCAGATGGAAATATAGTAGATTATCAAATACATTCATTAAGTCAAGGAGATGTGAAGAAAAAATTAGATGAAATATTAAAAAAAACTTTAGATTTTAAAATAGCTACTACAAAAGCTGCTAAAATTTTAGGTTTTGAAACTGCACAAGAAACTTTCACAAGAGGTGATTCTCATATTATTGTTAGTTATGAAATTTCATCTTATTTTCTTGTTATTTATATTGAAATGTCTAAACCTTTAATTGATGTTTTTGACTTTGAAAAATTCAATGAAAAAATTGAATTGATTATTATTGAGTTAAAAAAAAAAATTGAAAATTTACAATCTGATAAAGAAAATGAAGATGTTCTATGAAATGTAAGTATATATTTTAAATAAATAAAGAAAATATATGTTTTTAATTAAAAAAAAATAAAATCATATATATAATTTTTAAATTTAATATTTATTGAAAATTTCTTATTGATTATAGTTTTAATAATTATGATGAAGGAGTCAAATGAAGAAATTAAAATCAAATTAAAATAAAAAATCATAAATTTTGTCTCAAAAAAGAAAAGAGAAAAAGAAATTTTGAACAAAGAGAAAACAATAAAAAATGAATTAAATTATCAAACTGATTTTTATCATTATGATAATAAAAATATAATATTAAGAAAAAGAACTTTAACTAGTTCAAATGAAAAAGAATAATATAATAAATAACATTAAACTTTTTTATTCAATTTAATATATTATTATAATTAATGTTGCATTCAAACAACATATATAAATACTTTTTACTTTAAAAACAAAAAAATCAAATAAAATAACCAAAAAAAATATCTAAAAAAAACAATCAAAAATCAGAAAAAAAAAATAGATTTTAAAAAAAAAAATTATAAAAAATTAAAATAAAATTAAAACAAAAATAATTAATTCATAAAAAAAAATATGAAAGAACAATCTGAATTCCTTTACCCTCACCGTATAATAGACACATCAAATATACGTTCTCTCCTTTCATCATCATCTTCTCATGGTTTATGTGGTGGCCACAACTTAGGAAATACATGTTTTATGAATTCATCAATAGCATGTTTATCAAACACATTAGAATTAACTATATATTTTCTAACAAAAGCATATTTAAAAGATATTAATAAGGATAATCCACGTGGAACAAAAGGCAAACTTGCAAAAGAATGGTATAATTTATTATATCAATATTGGATTCAAAAAACAAAAACAGGAGATCCTTCAGATTTTAAAAAAGTTATTTCTAAGAAAGCAAGTATTTTTCGCGGTTATGAACAACAAGACTCAAATGAATTTATGATAATATTTTTAGATTATTTAAATGAAGATTTAAATAAAGTTACAAAAGAAGTTTATGAAGAAATTGCAGAACAAAAAAAAGGAGAAAATGATATTGATTGTGCAAAAAGATTTTGGGATTTACATATTAGAAGAAATAATTCTATTATTACTGATTTATTTTCTGGACAATATAAATCAACTATTCATTGTCCTAATTGCAATTGGATTAGTCAAACTTATGATCCTTTTAATAATTTAATTTTACCTATTCCTAAACACAAATATTCACAAAATAAGAATATTACCTTATTTTTTATTCCTAATTTTTCAATTAGAAATTCTTTTAAAATTATGATTAATGCAAATAAAAAAACACAAGTTAAAGATGTTTATTTATTATTAAATAATATAGAAGAATTTCCATATCAATGTAAAAAATTAAATTTTATTGATGTTGAAGAAGGACAATGTTTAGGTGTTTGTAAGGATGATCATGAAATTTTTAAAAATGATAATTATCTTTTTTGTTCTGAAGAAGATGAAAAGTATAAAAAAATTATTCCTTTATATATTACAACTGATGATAATGATTTAAGTGCTTATCCTAGAATTTTTTATACAAGTGAAAAAATGAGTTTTGATGAATTTAAAATGAGAATTTATTTCTTTGCAAGAAAATATATTAAAAATCCTTTTGGTATAAAAGAAGAAGAAGATGAATTTTTAAAAATTTACAATGATTATTGTGAAGATTATGAATATGATGAAAATAAAATTATTTCTTTTATGAAAGATGAATATAAACAAATTTTTTTAAATGAAAATGAAGAAAATGAAGAAAATGAATTAATAAAAAATTTCATTAAAGATATTCCTTTTCAATTTCTTTTACACAAAAATAAACAAATAAATTTATTGAGTGTAACAAATTTCGAAGAAAAATTAAATGAATTAGGAATATCAATAGAAGGAAAAACAGAAGTTGAGAAAATAATAAATTTAATAGAAAAAAAGCAATATGAATTATTTATAGTATTTAAAAAGAGATCATCGTATGTAAAAAGATCTAATTTAAAATTTAATAAGTGTGCTTCAGTAGCGTCAGAAGAATATAAAAAAGAATTAAAGAAATCAGAAAAAGAAAGAAATGCATGTTCATTAGAAGATTGCTTAGAAAAATTTAGAGAAGAAGAAATTTTAGATGAAAAAAATAAATGGTATTGTAAAAATTGTAAATCTTTTCAAAAAGCGAAGAAAAAAATGGAATTATTTTACTTACCAAAAATATTAATAATATGTTTAAAAAGATTTTCAAATTCATATCATCGATGGGAAAAAAATAATAAATTAGTAGATTTTCCAATTAATAATTTAGATATGGAAAATTTCATTTGTGGTCCAAATAAAAATAATTTTAAATATGATTTATTTGCTGTTAGTCAACATTATGGTTCTTGTGGTGGAGGTCATTATACTGCTATTTGTCAAAATTTTGGTTCTTGGTACAGTTATAATGATTCTTCTGTTTCTCTTGCTGATGAAAATGATATTGTTAATAATGCTGCTTATGTTCTTTTTTACAGAAGACAAAGTGATTGAAATTATTATTTCTTTTTTTTTCTTTTTTGATTTTTTTTTTGTACTTTTTACAAATGATATTATATTGTTATATTTGGATATCATATTATATTATTATTTTAAACATTTATTTAATTTTTAAAAAGAATTTATTAAAATAAGTAATAAAAACCATATTATATAATACAAAATAATGCTTAAAACTTAAATCTCTAAATATATATGTCACCATAAATATGATTTAATCATTGACTTCCTCAATCATAACACCACCGCCTTCCATAAGACCATAATCATCATATTCATCATTAACTTCATCAATCATGACTCCACCACCTTCCATAAGAATACCATCATCTCTATCATTAACTTCCTCAATTCTAACATCACCATTTTCTTTAAGAACATCATTATCTCTTTCATCAATCATGACTCCTCGTCCTTGCATAATACCTACATCATCTCCATCATTAACTTCTTCTATCATGATACCGCCGCCTTCCATAATTTCAACTTCATCATCAGGTTCAATCATTACACCACCACCTTGCATAATTTCTACTTCATCATCAGGTTCAATCATTACACCACCTCCTTGCATAATTTCTACTTCATCATCAGGTTCAATAATTTCTCCTCCACCAATCATTAAAATATTATCTCCTTTATCTGCATCATTAACTTCTTCTATAATTATTCCACCACCTTCCATAATTTCTACTTCATCATCTGGTTCTATTATTTCTCCTCCACCTATCATTAAATTATTTTCTTCACTTTCTTCTTTTTCTATTATTACTCCTCCTCCTATCATTTCAATATTTCCATCTTCATTCATTTCATCAATCATTACTCCTCCACCTTCCATTAATATTATTTCATCTTCTGGTTCTATTATTTCTCCTCCGCCTATCATTAAAATATTTTCTTCTTTTTTTTTTTCTTTTTTCTTTTTTGGCTTCTCTCTGTTTTGTTTATCTAGTTTATTTTTATTAATTGTTTTTTTGACATTTTTCACTTTTTCTTTTTCTTTTCCTTTTCCTTTTTCTTTTTCTTTTTCTTTTCTTTCTTCTTTTTTCTTCTTATATTCACTCATACTAACTTCTGTATCTTTAATAGTTGAAAATTCAGTATCATATCTATTATTCATTTTTTTCTTTGGACAAGAAATAATTTCAGGTTCAAAACTTTTATTCCATTCATTCCCTTCTGAAATACAATTAACATAATCATCAATATCTCTTTCAGCTTCAATTAATCCTATATTACATAAAGAAAGTCTAACTTTATCTTCATCAGAAATATTTTCAGCTTTAATTAATGATTTCTTATAAAAATCTTTTGAAACATCAATATTTCCTAAATAATTAAAGACATAACCATTTAACAATTGCATTTCTAATTCCATATCTTTATGATTTAAAATTTTATTCTTAGTGAAAAATTCATTTGAAAAATTAATAAATTCATTTAAATTTCCAATAAACAAATGAGAAATTGATAATTGAGCTAAAGTCAAAGTATAAGATTCTAAATCATTTTCTTCTTCAGCTAATTTTAAAGCAGTTTCAAAATTTATAATAGATAATTTAAAGTCTTCTAAAATTCTATAACATATACCACAATTATAATAAGCAACAAATCCATTTAAATTATGAGTAGAAATATCTTTATGTTTTTCATTGTAATATAAACTTTGTTTAAAATCAAACATATTACTAAATAAAACTGCAATTCTATTTAAACTTAATTCAGTACCATAAATATCTTGAAGTAATTTAGCAGAGAGGAAAAATTTTTTATAAAAAATTAAAGCTTGATCAAATTTTTTTTCTTTTTCATTTAAGCATCCTAAATAAAAAGCCATATGTGATTCTTTAGTAATATCACCAGCTTTAATTCCTCCTTTAGCTCTAGTTAATAAGTCTTTAATACTAGTATTCATGTTTTCAATATCTAAAGAAGGAATTGAAGGAGCCCATCCTCTATTATCCATTAATGGAGATGATGATACTGCATTTATTCCTTCTGGAGGACGAATTTGTATTAATTGATTAAAATAATTTTTTTTACTTTCATTTGATGATATTTTTGTTAATATAAATTTCTTATGTAATAAATTATTTAATAATGATGTTTCTATTTCTTTCTTTTTTATCATCTTTTTTTCTTTTTCTTCTTCTTCTTTTATTATTATTGATGATATATTTGTTTGTAATAATGATGAATTTTTATATTGTACATTTTTTTTCTTATCTCTCATTTTTTTTTCAAATATACTCTTCTCTTCATTATCTAATAAAGATAAAGATGAATAATCTACTTTTGGACCATTTAAATTTACATTCATTCCAACAACTTTTCCTTCTATTGTTATTTTATTAGAAATATATTTTTTATTTCTTGTTGATGGAATTGTAACTGAATTAGAAAAATTTTTTTGATTTCTCTTATCTATTATTTCCTTTATTTTATTCTCTTTTGGTTTAATGAAAATATCATAAAAAATAGCTTTTTCATCATGGTTTTTTTTCTTCTTTAATTTTATTTTTGAAGTTTCTTCATTTTCATCTTTTGATGAACTTTCATACATTTGACGAAATTTCTTATCTACTGATTCTACTGTTAATGGTTCTTTTAAAAAATTTTTTGTAATAGATTTTAGGGATACTTCATTATCTCTTAAATTATCTTTTGAGTCTTCATCTATTTTTAAATCACGAGATATTGAAATTGTATCTTTTAATCTTTTTGACATTTTTTTTTAGTTTTTATTTTAGTTTTTTTATTAAAATTAATGTAAATTATTATATACTCAATTCTTGAAATAAAAGTAATTGATAAATATAAATAATAATAATTATATTTTAATTTAAAGTTACTTTGTATTAATGATATTATCTTTAAATTTTTATTAATCTTTTTTTTTTATTATTTTTAAGTTTTTTTTATTAAATATTAAAGAGGTTTTTAAATTAAATAAATAAACATTATATTTTAAGTTTATTTGATGAAACAATTAAAAGGATTTTCTAAGATTAATATCTTTTAGTGAATATCAATTTAAATAATCAATTTCAGAATGAAGTAATTGTAATAATTTTGAATCTTCAACATTAACATCATCATTATACATAATTGTATTAAAAGAATTATATAATTCATTAATTTCTCTTTTACCAATTTTTTTTGTAACAATTTCTTTTTCATTAAAATTTTGACAAATTCCAATTTTTTCTTTACTACTCGTATTAAATGGAGGAAAACTTAAGTAATCAAAAATTATTAATTGATCTTTATTTAAGAAATAATATTTCAATAAATCTATTTGATTCATTCTTTGAATATAATTAAAAATTTCTAAAAAATAATTTATTGTATTTTCTGCTTTTATTAATAATTCATATTTCCTTTTATTATAAATACTTCCCCAAAAACATAATTTTACAAAAATTGTAGAAAGAATATTCATTGAAGCAAAATCTTCTTCAGCTTTTTTAATTTTATTTAAATTTTTATTTTCTTCATTTGATTTTAAACTGTTTTTTTGAAATGGACTATTCCTAAATAATGAGTTATCAAATACTTTAATTGAATTTATTTTTTCTCTTTCAGAATTACTTTTATCTTCGAATATTTTTTTATTTCTAACTAAACAATGATGATTATTTATTAAAGATTCTTTCTTTATTTGGTAATTACTATTAATATTAAGTAATTTTTTAACTTTTTCATTCATTTTTACTCTTTTAAAAACACTTAAAAAATATTCAACTTCAAAATTTTTACTTCCTTTTATTTTTAACATATTTTTAACTAATTTATGAGCAATTGCTTGTCTTTCTATAATAGATAGAATAAATGTAAGAATTAGAAAAATTTCTTCTAAAATTCCAGTTACTTCTGCAATAAAAACAGATAATTTTTGATACTTTCTTACAAAAATAAGAATTTTAGAACTTGCTTGAATTATAAATTTACCTAATAATCTTTGATTAACTCTGAAATTAAAAAATTCAAAATTATCATTAACTTTATCTAAACACATTCCATTAATTGTTTTTTCATTAGAAAACATAAGAGCATCATCATTTGTAAATTCAATTTTTGAAAACAATATATTACTTTGTTTATAAAAATTAAAATCTAATAATTTTGTAATATAATTAAGATGTAAAGATACTGGTTTTTTTCTTTTTGTATAATCTATTGTTGACTCAGAAAAATAAAAAATAACTTCTAATGGATTATTGTCTATTAAATTTTGAAATTCATTTATATTATTCATACCATAATCACTTAATTCAATATTTATTTCTAAATATTTATAAATATCATTAGTAAATAAGCCTTTGAGATTAAATTCTATATTATTATTTATATCAGGACAAAAATAATTATTTAATTCAATTTTGTCAAAAGTTTTATTTAATAAATTATAAAAATCCATTTTTGAACATTTTCTAACTTCAATTGGAAATTCTTTTTTTATACTTTGACTTTTTATTTCTATTAAAGTTATTGAATATTTTAAATATAATTATGAAAAGTATCTGTTATTAATTCTCCATTTTTTTGAAAATGAATTCCAAAAGCAAATCCAAAATTTACTTCTCTTAAATTTATAATTGGATCAGATTCAATTATTTTATTTGAAAAAATAAAATCTAGATTTTCCCATTTGACAAAAGGAATTGCTTCATAAATTAAATATATTATAACAAAAATCATTATTATTATAGAACACAATCCTCCAACTATGGATTTATATTCTATTTCATTGTTTATTCTAAATGTGACATATGTTGCAAATAAATCACAGGATTTAATTGTTTTTTTTAAATTTTTACAAAAGTTATCCATTTTTTGCCACTTAATAGTTTCTATATATTTTATTATAAAATATTTACAATTAAATGATTGAAAATAAATCGATATAAATGTAATACAAAAAATATAATTTAAAATTTATTTACTATACTGAATTATATAAAGATGAGAAATTAATGAACAAAATTAAGAGAATTTAAAGGAGTTTCTAAGATTATTCTTACAAAAGGATTGATATAATATCTGTGATTCTCTTTCTTATTCAATTCTAACTATTACTTCTTCTTGCTTATTTAAACTTCTTTTGAACATTATCTATGTTATTTTTTCTATTAATTAACTTTCCATAGTAAATATTTGTGTTTATTATATATAAATTTTTATTTTCTTGAGTAATAATTTTTTAATTCATCTTTTAATTTTTTAATATATTTTTATCTTATTTTTCCTAAATTTTTTTCTGAATTTTAAAGTCATCTATCATAAAAAAATAATAATATAATTTTTATTTTTAAAAAAATAACATTCACTTTTATATTTTTAAAGATAATATAATTTATTCATACATAAGTAAGTTCTTTTTAAAAATTTTTATGTTATTAATTTTAAGGAGAATCTATTATCTCTTAAATATTTATTTTGATATTCCTTTTTAATATCATAAATATTGAAACTATTATGTGTTTCATTATCCAAATAAAAGTAATTAATTAATTTACATTAATGAGAATTATATTTCAATTAATTAAAGTTCCTTGATATTGAATATATTTATCTTTAAATATTTATTAATCTTTTCTCTCATTATTTTATTATTCATGTTTTTTATATTCAATTTCTTCAAAAAAATTAATATTTAATTGGATTTATTTATTTCAATTTTTTATTCTTAAAATATAATGTATTTATGTATAATTTAATTTGTTTTAATTTAAAATTTGTTTTTTTTTAATTTTTGACTTAAAACAACTGTTAAATGAAAAAATAATTGAAAAATAATGGAAAAATAAAAAAAATTTATTTTAATCTTTACTAAAAAAAGTTTTTTCTCTTTTGTAATACAAAATATTTTAAAATATTTTATTAAATTTTAATAAGATATTTACAAGTTTATTCTTAAAATTTTACTCAACTACTAAACCAAATTTTATTTTCTAAAAAACTATTGTTTATTTATAAAGATAAAAATATTTCATTTATCTTTTTAATCTTCAAAAATATTCAATCCATTTTTTTCCAAAAATGAATTATTCTTATTATTAGAATGATAATTTTGTTCAATAGAAGAAATTTTAAAAAGAATTTTTTTATCTTTTTCATTATTATTATAATTTTGTCCATTAAATTTTTTTTCCTTTAAAGAATGTCCTTTTTGAAAAAAATAATAAACACAAAAATTTTTAGCAACAAATTCAAAAAGAATTCCATTTCTTTTTCCTTCTTCTTTTTTTAAATCTTCATAATCTCTTTTAAATCTATCACTACGAATATAATTATTATATAAAGAGTAAAAATCAGAATTTGCAATTTCTTTAAAAATTTCAATTTTTCCTTTTCTACATAAATTTTTATTGATAATATCTTCTAATGAAGGAAGTAAATTAAACTCATTATAAATTTCTATTATTTTCTTATGAAGAAAAGTTTTATTATATTCTATTGTTATATTAGTAATAAACTTTTGAGGTAATCTTTCTACTTTTAAATTTAAACATAATTTTATTGATTCAAATACTGCTTTAAAAAATTTTCCTTTACATTTTTTTAATAAACTATCTATGTTATTTTTTCTTACTAATTTTAATTGAAGTTTTTTCCTTATGAATGAAAATATTGTTTGAAAAGATTTTTTCTCTTCTTCAGGTATAATAAAATCTACATTTATTTCTATTTTTTCTATTAAAGAACTTTCCATAAATCAATTTTTGTGTTTATATATATATAAAATTTTTTATTATTCTTGAGTAATATTTTTAAATTCATTTTTAACAAAACTATTAATTTTTTTTCTTTTCTTTTAAACACATTTATATTTTTCCCAAATTTTATATATATCATTTGGAAATATACATTTATCTTCTTTTTTTGGTTTTTTTGGATTTTTTTGTGTAATTTTTATTTTGGAAGTGAATAGAAATATTTAGATTATGAAAATTATCTTTATAAAGACTTAATAATAATATTTTATTTTTATTTAAATTTAATAT
>JAEEGI010005373.1_pt1 | contig 29515 bp, 21 predicted proteins | sample 8958751 | NCBI WGS metagenome assembly JAEEGI01 (sample SAMN16246545, study PRJNA631951) | gut metagenome | biome: gut microbiome; feature: rumen; material: KS-attached | host: Bos | place: Iran: Karaj | collected 2018-10 | reverse complement strand
ATACCATATCACAGAGCACCCAGAAATTATAAATCGGAACTATACTTGCCCATCCGGGTTGTCCCGCTTTTACGAATAATTTCCACATACTGATTATCAGAATCGTTACTACTGCAATTAAAATAATCGCATAAAGTATCCAGAAAATGATAAATAATATTGATGCTCCACCCGCAAATAATACTGCCAATGCATCTGATGAATTACTGTTTGACATGTTTTTTCCTCCCTAAAATGTGTTTTTCAAAAAATCAATTAATCCCAATGATAATCATCATTTTTGCTTTCACCGCATTCATTGCAGATATAGAAATTATAAGTACCGGTTTTGCCTGTATCGGGGTCTGTACAAGGAAGACCTTTATCTTTTAAATCCCAATCATGTTTATTAGGATCTGCCGGGATAGTTTGAGTGTCTGGCTCCGAGCAGCGATTACAATGTCTTGACTTACTTCCATCATGTTTGCATCCGTTGTCACTATCAATATTCCAATCACTCCAGTCATGACCTAAAGCACCAACTGCTTCTGATTCTTCAGCTCCGCAAACCGAACAGGTATGAGTGCGCTTTCCATCTGCCACACATGTCGGTTCGTCTCCTTTATTATAGAACCAATCTCCCCAATTATGTCCCAACGCACCAACTGTTTCAGACTCCTGTTTTCCACAAACTGAACAGGTATGAGTGTGCTTTCCATCTGCCACACATGTCGGCTCATCTCCTTGGTTATAGAACCAGCCTCCCCAGTTATGTCCTAATGCACCTACTGGTTCAGATTCTTCAGCACCGCAACCGGAACATTTATGAGTTCTCTTTCCTCCCGCTTCACAAGTTGGAGCTTCTCCAGATTTGTAATACCAATCTCCCCAGGTATGAGTATGATCAGCCTGCTGGGTATTATTGTTCTGATTATTATTTCCGCCGCCACTTGCCTGATTATTTGCATCATTGTTATCCTTGGCGGTATCTTTGTTGTCTTTGTTATCTTTGTTATCCTTAGAATCCTTCGCGTCCTTACCGTCCTTAGAATCTTTTGCATCCTTATCCTTGGCATCCTTATCCTTAGAATCTTTATCAGCATCTTTATCCGCGTCGGTATCCTTGTCGGCATCTTTATCTTTATCCGTATCTTTTTCAGCAACCTGATTCTTATCTTTGTCGTCTTCTTCGACTACAACTTTCTCCTCAGCTTCTTTTGCCGCAAGTTCAAGTTCTTCGTTCTTTTTAAGAAGTTCAACCAATCTCGGAACAGCTTCTGAAGGAAGGCTTGCATGATCAAGCATCCAGACTTCTGTATTTTCGTCCGAAAGTACAAATTCGGAGAAATCATCTCCGCCTCTGATAAGAGCACTCTCACCTGCGTAGAATTCTTTTTCAACTCCGTTGTACTCGCCCGTTAATGTCTTTAACTGCACAAAAACTACACCGCTTTCAACCTCAAGCAGTGTATAAGTATATCCGTCTTCACCTGTATAAACTGTCATTCTGAATCTCGTACCTCTTACTGACATAGTGGAGTTTGGAGTATCAACCTGATATGTGTCACCGTCTCCGAGTTTGGCTGTAAGAACGTTTAATTCGGAACCTTTATCAAGTACTATCTTTAACTTGTTGCCCTGCTTTGACGAAGCAGCCTCAAGTTTGAAATGTGTGTTTTCGTCGGCATAAACATACTTGTCGTTATTTAAGCACAAAGTAAGTTCGGAGTCTTCCGTTACCGTGACATCGTCACCGTCAAAAAGACGCTGACCTTTATATGCCTGGCCGTTGTTTTTCTGACCGATTATATTAACAGTTCCATTTACATCGGCTACAGAAATACTTCTGTATTTATTGCTGTTAATAATAAGCATGAAAACAACTACACCAACGAGCGCAACCGCAGCAACAGCCGCACTGACAGCAATAACTCTTCCTTTGGTTGTTCTTAAGAATCTTTTAAGCATTTGGCCTCCTAAACAATCCTTAAATTTATTCCTCGTTATCGTCCGAACCGATACCGTAAAATACCTTTTCTTCTATCATCTCGAGCATTACTTTTACCACTTCGGGATCAAACTGTTTGCCTGCTCCCTCTTTTAATTCTTTTACGATCTTTTCCATCGGATATGCTTTTCTGTAGCATCTGTCGGAATTCATCGCATCAAAAGCATCGGCTACGCAGATAATTCTGGCAACAAGCGGAATATTCTCTCCCGCGAGTCCCTCGGGATATCCCTTGCCGTCATATCTTTCGTGATGGTATCTTGCACCTTCGACGATATGAGGAACCGAACTGAAATCTTTTAGGATCTGTGCTCCGTTTGTCGTATGTGTTTTGATAATATCTCTCTCTTCGTCATCAAGTTTTCCCGGCTTGTTCAATATTGCATCGGAAATATTGATTTTACCGACATCGTGAAGAAGCGCAATATAGTAAATATTATCAAGTTCATCCTCATCAAAGTCCATTCTTTCGGCAATCTTTTTGGTATAAAAGCCGACACGAATCGAATGGCCTCGCGTGTACTTATCCTTCGCATCGATGAAGTTGGTGAAAGTTTTCATTGACTGAATGATGATTTTACGGTCATGCTCAGTTCTGACTTTGTACTGGTGATCTTTTATAACCACCGCAATATTTATCGACACAAAAACGATATTTATAAATACCATTGCAAGCAAAATATAATAAAGCGGATAATCGGTGATTTTTGCTTCGGGTGTCGCCTTGACTACAAAATCGGTTATTTCTTCATCCGAATTGGAAAAAAGAATAAAGCCGAAAGTAATGAATTCATTAGGCTCAATAATGTCGTTAAATCCCTGATTAGGTGTATTTATGATTGTTACGGTTCCGTCATCGTTTTCATAAATGGAAATGTTCCAGGAATCGTTTACTTTGGCGTTGTTGGGAAGTTTAAGCGTGATTGACCAGTCTTTGACATTGTTAAATGTATTGTTGTAAAGCTTGGCGTCATACTGATTTGCATGAAATCCGCTGTCATTCCACCCCTTGACTATGGGCATGTCAACATGCAGATCCCCCTTGTTGACGTTAGTGTCTGCAGCAGTCTGAATTACAGTGATTTCAGGTGTGTTTTTTACACGAATAAAAAGAAATAAGAATCCTGCACCAATCAATGCGAAAATGATTGCGCCGATTATAAATGCAGTTTTTCGACTTTTATACATATTTTTGCCCTACTAAAATGCCCATTTTACACAAAAAACACCATACATAGTTATGATAGCACATATCATAAAAAAAATATATTTTTTCTTTAATATATAGCATTTCCTTTAGTTGACTTTTATCCGTCGGGGTTTTACACTATTAAAGGTAAAATTTTCTTGAAAAGAGGTTATTTAATGGAACGTATTTACATTGAAAATGTTAAAGAATATGCAGACAAAGAAGTCTCACTTGCAGGTTTCGTCGACAACTACAGAGACGGCAAGGCAATGGCTTTCCTTGTACTTAAAGATATTACGGGCAGAGTTCAGGTAACTATCGAAAAAGAACTCCATCCCGACTGGGAAGAAACCTTAAGCAAAATCACTCCCGATACTGTTGTAAGAGTAACAGGTAAAGTGCTTTTAAGCGATTTCGTAAAACTCGGCGGAGTTGAAATTATTCCGTCAAGCATCGAAATCGAATCTGTTGCCGCTGCACTTCCCATTGCGAGAGAATATATTCCCGCTACCAAGAAAAAAGCTGCCGTAGAGCGTTCTTCAATAGATCAGAGAATCGAATACAGATGGATTGATCTTCGTACAGAGAGAAACCAGCTTATGTTCAAGGCTCAGACCACTCTTACAGCTGCTCTTCGTGAATTCTTACTTAACAAAGAATTCATCGAAATCCACACACCCAAGCTTATTGCTGCAGCAAGTGAATCAGGTGCGGATGTATTCAGACTTGACTACTTCCCCAACTACAACCTTCCCAATGCTTATCTTGCACAGAGCCCTCAGTTCTACAAACAGATGGCTATGGCTTCTGGATTTGAAAAGATCTTTGAAGTAGGCCCTGTTTTCAGAGCAGAGAAATCTTTTACCAGCAAGCATGCTACGGAATTCACATGTTTCGACCTTGAATTTTCTTACATCAACGGCTGCGAAGATGTAATGAAAATGGAGGAAGACTTAATCACATATGCTCTTACAAAGGTTAAGGAAAAATACGGCGATAAAATCAAAGAACTCTTCTCTACCGAAGAATTTGATGCAGAAGTAATCGTTCCCACAACTCCTTTCCCCAGAGTAAAACTTGCGGATCTTTATGATGCACTCGAAAAAGAATACGGATACACAGTTCCCGATTCTGAAAAAGGCGATCTTACTACAGATGCAGAGCGTCTTTCTTACCAGTGGGTAAAGAAACATTACGGCCACGAATTCCTCTTCATCACAGATTATAGTGCCGAAAAGAGAGCCTTCTATCACATGCGTGACGAAAAGGGCGTTCCTCAGGGCTACGACCTCATCTGGAGAGGCGTTGAAATCACAACCGGTGCACAGCGTGAGCACAGATATGATATATTAAAGGCTCAGGCTGACGAAAAGGGACTTACCGAAGACGTTAAATTCTATCTTGAATTCTTCAAATACGGATGTCCTCCTCACGGCGGATTCGGCCTTGGTATCGACAGACTCACAATGCTTCTTTTAGGACTCAACATAAAAGAAGCGATGTTCCTCTTCAGAGGCCCTTCGCATCTGACACCATAAAAGAAAAAAACGACCTGTCCCGATTAAGGGACAGGTCTTATTTTATTTGGTCAACAAACATACTGTCTCGCAATGATATGTGCTCGGGAATAAATCCGTTAAGCACATCTTTTCAAGTTTATATCCTTTTTCATAAAATGCGGATATGTCTCTCGCCAGACTCGAAGGCTTACATGAAACATATACTATTCTTTTAACACCATAACCTAATATTATTTCCAAGGCCTTCGGATTGATTCCGTCTCTGGGCGGATCAAGGATAATATAGTCAGGAAGCGTTTCTATGCCCTCCAAGCATTTTAAAACATCTCCCGCAATAAATTCACAGTTTTTAATATTATTACGCTCTGCGCTTATTTTAGCAGCTTCTACGGCCTCTTCTACTATCTCTACACCGATTGTCTTGCTTGTTGCCTCGGATACAAGCTGGGCGATTGTTCCCGTACCGGTATACAAATCATATACAACCGGTTTTCCTTCAATACCTGTTAAAAGATATTCCTTAACTTTGGAATATAAAATCTCTGCCGCAAGCGTATTGTTCTGAAAGAACGAAAACGGCGATATCTTAAACTTAAGTCCAAGCAGTTCCTCTTCAAAATAATCCCTGCCATAAAGAATCGTGCTTCCTTCGTCTATAACGGCATCAGCAAGCGAATCATTTTTAATATGCAATATACCTGCATATTTTCCTTTGGTATTTATACTTAATAACTCATTCTTCCAGTTTTCAAGAATACTGTTCCACTCTTCTTCTGAGTATGTTAAATTCCACTGCGAAGAAGTAACAAGAAATACAAGAATCTCTCCGGATTTTCTGCCCTTCCTGACACATAAATGTCGAAGAACACCTTCATGTCTCATCTTGTGGTAGTAAGGAATATTTAACCTCGTAAAATAATCAAAAGTTGCTTTTAAAATCTGCCTGAAATCTTCATCGACTATTCTGCACTCAAATGTGTTCACAACATCATAGGTGCTGCCTCTTTTATGCATTCCAAGCGCCAGAGGACCGTCCTTATATTCATCGCCGAATGAAAATTCCATTTTGTTTCTGTATTCGCTTTCATCCGGACTGCCAAGAATTCCTTCGTATGCTTCTTCAACATCCGAAGCATTTTCGCCTAAGGATTTTTTCAGCATGTCGACAATCTGCTTCTCTTTTATTTTAAGCTGTTCTTCGTAAGGAAAGGTCTGATATGTACATCCGCCGCACTCCTTAAAATGAGGACAGGGATTCGCAGTTTCAAGCGGTGATCTTTCCAAAACTTCTTCCAGTCTCGCCTCCAGCAGATCGTGCTTTTTCTTGTTTATCACACCCGCGACTTTCTGTCCGATAATGGCGTTTTTGACTTTTATGAGTTTTACTTCGTCGCCGTCTTTTACTTCGACATGTCCTATGTTCGGAAAGTCATATTTAGTTACATAACCTTCTATTCTGTCGCCTTTTTTCATGTAAAATAATCTCTCTTTATAACACAGAAATTCCGCCGACAGTTTCCTGCCGACGAAATCTCAAAAACATCACAAATCAATGATTTAGTGGTCTTCCATATATACGTTATAGTAATTGCCTGCGCCGTATTCGGGCTCTCTGCCCATCGAGATAATAAGTACTATCGAATAAACCCAGGGTAAGAATATGCTGATAATCGAAATGGGAATTGCGAGTTCCTTATCCCTGAATGTAACAAGCATATCGTATCTTTTACGCCATGCCATCGCCATAAGAACAATGGGAAGTGCTAAATCCAGGAGCTGTCCGACAGCGGGAACTACGTTTAATGCAATTATTATCGAAGTTCCGAAATATGTTAATACGAGGAATGCAATACCCATGTAATTACGTTTCTTGGTCTTAATTAAAAGATTGAATTCCCTTCGAGGCAATACAAATTCGAGGTAAGTCTGAGCGATGGGAATAAAAGCAAGCCATGGGTATTTATATCCCGCTCTTTTGGCCATTTTAAAAAGTGCAATAGCCGGAAGCAGATACTCGAGTATCATAAAAAGAAATGCAAACACCGACGAAATAATCGCGCATATAATTCCAAATGCCCATACACCTATTCCAAAGATCCCGGCAAGAGCAGCAAATATTCCGTACAAAGAAAATGCAGAGTTGTTTGCGGAATTAAGTCCGTTTTCAATGTTGTTTAAAGCATCATTGATACCGTTTCCGTTTAAAAGTAAAAATTCCATTATTTAAACCTCCTGAAGCTTACTCGTCATAAGAGTCGGCTTCCGTTATTTCTTCAACGATTTCTGTGGCGGATTCATCCTGCTCTTTTACGTAGATGGGATTATGTTTCATTCCGGGATTTCCGCCGCCTTCAGAGAGCGCAAGAGCCCATAAATCTCTGCCAACACTGCAGTTATTATTGAACCAATTAAATCCGATTAAACCGATCATAACAAATCCTCCTTTCGATTTTTAACATAACCTTTTCTTTTCTTTATTTGCAATAATTATAGCATCGCACATTCAAAAATGCCACAACGTCATTGGTCATAAATAAACCTCTAATTGACTTATATTTGAGAAATAATGATGTAAATTTATCCTTAAGAGAAAAATAAACTTTTATTCATAAAATAAAAACACATAAAAAACACTCGAAATACATAAAAATCAAGGTGTTTTATTTCTTTAAACTACAGGCTTAAGAAGAAATTGCTTATAAGAATTACTATCATACAAATCGGACAGATGGCCAAAATCATAACCTTGTACAAGCCCTTTGCACCGAATTTCTTCTCTCCGTATAAAACTTCGTCTTCCACGAATTTTGTTTTTACAAAGTATCCTATGAGTACGCATGTAAGGAGTGATACCACAGGCATAATCACGTTGTTTGAAATAAAATCATAGAAGTCGAGGAACTGATATCCGAATATCTTAACTTCATTCCAGATACTGTAACCGAATACCGAAGTAAGACCGACTATTACGACAAATGCGAAACAGATAACCGTTCCGAGGATTCTTCCGATTTTAAATCTTTCACATATAATCGATACAATGGTCTCAAGCAGTGAGATGGCAGATGTAAGTGCTGCAAGCGCAACGAGTGCAAAGAAGAATGCACCAACTATCTGACCGCCCTTCATCGTCTTAAACACATTAGGAAGCGTTACAAACATAAGACTCGGACCTGCGTTTAATGACTCTGCGTTACCGCCGCTGAAAGCGAATACCGCGGGAATAATTATCATACCTGCAAGGAATGCAACCGCTGTATCAAATATTTCTATCTGTCTGACAGAACCCTCCAGCGAGTCCTCTTTTCGCATATATGAACCGTATGTAACCATAATACCCATTGCAAGAGACATTGAATAGAAAAGCTGTCCCATAGCCGCTACAAGAGTCTTTAAAAATACAGTAACGGTAAATCCCTTGAAGTTAGGAAGTACATAGTATTTAAGGCCGTCAAGAGCACCGGGAATAGTCATTGTATAAACTGCAATACCAACGATCAGAATAAGGAGAATCGGCATCAGGATTTTACTGATAGCCTCGATACCTTTCTGTACGCCAAGAATTACAACCAATGCAGTGAGTAAGGCAAATATAATGAAGAAAAGTGTAGGCTGAAACCAGCTGCCTATAAAACTGCCAAAGAAGCTTCCTTCGTCAGCTACACCCTTTCCGCTTCCAACTACAAACACGGTTAAATATTTAAGAACCCATCCGCCGATTACACAGTAGTACGGAGTTATGATAAAAGGCACCAATGCTGCAATGACTCCGAGAAAAGAAAATCTTTTATCAGCCGCTTTGTATGCGCCGATAACAGATTTGCCTGTTTTTCTGCCTATTGCTATTTCGGTGATCATAAGCGAAAAACCGAATGTAACTGCTAATATAAGATATATTAAAAGAAAAATACCTCCGCCGTATTTAGCTGCAAGATATGGAAATCTCCAGATATTTCCGAGACCTACCGCAGATCCCGCAGCCGCAAAAACAAAACCGATCTTACTACCAAAACCTTCTTTTTTCTTTTCCATTTTTCTATTATTCCTTCTTCGGAGCCAGACCGCCGACGGGAACGAAGTTCCCTAGTGCGAGTCAGGCACCTGATATTTCATTCCATATTCCCTTTGAAGTCTTATAAAATTCTCTCATAACCCACAATAAAATACATTATATAATTTAATCAAATCAGATTCAATTAAAACACACGAAATTCATTATTCTTATATAAAATAATATTTATATATAATCTTATTGTCCTAAACTACAAAATATGGTATTTTATTATCATGAAAACCACTAAAAAGAGGAAGAGGAATTCTGTTTTTTCCCGAATCGGTCGCATTGTCGGTCGGTTCTTTATTTGGTTTGGCGTAACACTCCTCATTCTTTTGGTCGGTTCATACATTTTCTTTTATTTTGTTAACAAAGGTCCTTCCCAGCGTGTAAGGGATCTTTTTGTGGCATCCGCCAAAGAATCGAGCGTTGGCGGAGTGCTCGCAGATATCTATTTATCCCAGGAAGAAATCGACGAAATATTATCCAAAAACAATACATCGGAATTTACGGAAATAACCGATATAGCTTTAGTCAAGACTCAGGCCTCTGCATCTCCCGAGTCCGGAATCGAAGCTGAAGTCATAGAGACCGTAAGTGATCCGTCTCTTGATCCTGACGGCGACGGTATAGATGTCTTCGATGTTCACGGCGATACTTACAAGGGCAAGATGATGGTTATTTACGACCCTTCGCGTGTAAAGGTTGCTACACTCGATTATTACGATTATGATGCGCCCGGTTTAACCCTCCCCAAGCTCGTGGAAAAATACGACTGCGTGGCAGGTGTAAACGGCGGTAAATATGACGATGAAATAGGACTCGGTTCGGGTGGAATGCCTGAAGGAGTTGTATTCTCCGAAGGCGTGCTTCGTTTCGGAGATCCCGACACATCCTATGATGTATACGGCTTCACAAAAGATGACGTACTTGTGGTCGGCAGAATGACCGCAGGATACGCTCAGTCAATAGGTGTAAGAGATGCGGTATCATTCGGTCCCGCTTTAATTGTAAACGGTAAATCCGCCAAATATTCCGGTTCGGGCAGCGGTCTTAATCCAAGAACCGCCATCGGACAGAGAGAAAACGGCGATGTTCTGCTCCTTGTAATCGAAGGAAGACAGCCCTCTTCTCTTGGCGCAACAATGGGCGATTTGATAACGGTAATGGAAGAATTCGGCGCAGTTAACGCTGCTAACCTTGACGGCGGTATGTCATCTTCCATGGTTTATAACGGCGAAGAAATTGTCTCAAGCTGTACTCTCGGTAACAGAGCCATGCCTACGGCTTTTGTCGTGGAAAAGAGGTAAGTATGAACCGGGACATGTTTAACGAAAAAAAGAAATTAAGCAATATGGATACGCCTGATGCTTCATGGGCAGAGGACGTTTCTTTTAAGTCGCTCGAAAAAAAGATAAAAGAAAGTAAAAAGGCCTCCGAAAAGGCTTTCCTTTCTCTGGACGGAAAAGAAGAAAAGGAATTAAAGAAACGTCGGGAAAGAAAACAGGCTGAAAAAAGAGAGGCCATAAAAGAAGCAAAAGAAGAAGCCGAAGCTCCGATAAAGGCTAAAAAGAGCAAAAAAGGATTTATCATTTTTATTGCCGTTTGGGCAGCAATTCTTTTAACAGTTATCGGTGTTTTATTATACAAATTCTATTTCTTCCTCGGAGATTACGAAGAAGTATATCAGGCTTCTCTCCCCTACCATGTAATGGATGATTTCTTTGAAATGTTCGATCCGCTGGATTTTGATTCCATCTATGCGGCCGTTTCCGACAAACCTGAAATCAACGAATTCGAAACAGGGAAGAATGTTGAGAATTATTATTCGAAGCTTCTTGAAGGAAAAGAAATCGCCTATGTTGTAGCAACCGAATCAACAGATAAAAACCCTGTTTATCATATAACCGCGGACAATTATATCGTAGGCCAGGTAAACCTTATACAGACTGACGAAAAACGTAAATACGATCTTCCGGTTTACCGCGTGGAAAGTTTTGATATGTATTCCGATGCAGAGTTTTCCGTTAATATCCAGGCTTACACAGACTGCGAAGTGTATGTAAACGACATAAAAGTATCTCCCGAATATGTTACAAGGCTCGATTTAAACAAGGAAAAACATTTTGAAGGCTTTACCGAGCTTCCGCTTAAGAAGTATTATCAGATATCAGGCTTTTATGAGAAGCCTTCCGTAAAGGTCGTAAACGGTTACGGACAGGAAATAATACCCACATTAAACAACAATACAGGAGTATATGAAACTCCTGTCTCAGCACCTAAGAAAGTCGAAGAAGAAATGAAAGCCTTCGCTACCGAAGCCGTACATACTTATGCGCAGGTTGTATGCCGTGAGATCAATGATTCGGCACTCGATAAGATATTTACCAAAAACAATATGATTGTCAGTGAAATCAAATCAAACAGCGGCAATCTTAAATACTTCCCCAATCACACCACGGAAAGCGTAGAGGATAAAATAATTGAGTTTATCCCTTACAGCAGCGAGGCATTTTACTGTGAGATAGAACACACGCAGCATATGTTAATTTACGGCGTACGCCCTCGTGATGTGGTTACCGATGCACGTTTCTATTATTATAAAGAAGACGGCGAATGGAAGGTCTGTGCAATGGTATTCTAGGAGCCAGGCACATAAAAAAGAACAACACAAAAATCATGTCGTTCCTTTTTATACACTTCTATATATCTCTAATTTAGAAAAGTCTGATTATTCCTCTTCCTTGTCATCCTTAATTTCGATTGCATCTTCGTCATCAAAGAAATCATCATCGAAATCATCATCGAAGTCATCATCGAAATCTTCAAGATAATCAGGTGTGAGGTAACGATAAACAAGATAAGCAATACCTGCTACTGCAGCAATTGCACCTACGATTGCAAGGATTGTAATGATAATATTACGTCTCTTTGCAGCTTCAGCTTCTTCCTGCTCTCTTTTCTTTCTGTTTATAATACCATCTAATTTTGTCATTTCAAGGAAATCATCGAAATCCTTAATCTTTTTGAACACTTTTAAAATATTAGCCATTTTCTTGACCCCCTTTTGCAAATTCAGAAGTTCTATGGAATTATTATATCACTAAAAATTTAAAAAAGATACAATTTTTAAAAAATATTATGTTAATTAAGATAGGGTGCCGCCTCTTCTTCTGTCACATATCCGTCTTTTACCATTTGCTCGATATCCTGCTTAAGGTAGAAGCTTCTGTCAAAGTCATAATCAAGAGCCTTTCCAAACCATTTAAGAGCATCCGAATACCATCCCCTTGTGTAATATGCGCAACCGCAATTATACATATCTTCGGGATCAAGACTCATATCTGCCGCTTTGCCAAAATACTTGGCACTTGATTCAAAATCTTTGTTATAGTAAAAAAGCATTCCAAGTTTTCTGAATAATTCTTCATCCTCAAGTCCCATATAAGCCGCCTGTGCATAATAAGTCAGGGCATAATTACCGTTTATTTCAACTCCTAACCCGTCATTATATATATCACCCAGCTTTTTATATACATCAGCCGAAGCATTTCCGAAATCTACCGCTTTCTTGTAATAATACATTGCCTGGGAATAATCCTGACTTACACCGTTACCGTCAAAATACATATCTCCGAGTTTTTCGCACGCAGGATTATACCCCATATCGGCCGCTTTTTCAAAGTATAAAAGAGCCTTTCCGAAATCTTTTTCAACCTGAATATTTTCTTCGTAAATTACACCGAGAGTGTAATAAGTATATTCGTCTGCATCTCCGTCATCGACTACTTTTTCCAACAGCCGTCTTGCCTCTTCGCGGTTTTGATCGACTCCGAGACCGTCCATACACATATTTGCAGACATAATCGTGGCTATCCAGTCTCCTGCATCCGAAGCCTTTTTAAACCATTTATAAGCATTTTCATAATCGACTGTGCCCAATTCTCCGTTATAATATGCCCATCCCAAAGCGACGAAGGCTGTAATTTCATTTTCAGCAGCTGCTGCCATATAACACTTTTCGGCATTTTCATAGTCTTCTTTGCTCACAAAAATATCGCCGATAGCCACCATTGCCTCTGTACTTCCGTACTTGGCAGCCTTTTTATACCAATAAAGCGAATCGCTGTCGGGATCTCCTTCTAATAATTCGTCTTTATACATATTTCCGATTTCATACATAGCATCGGGATCGCCGAATTCGGCGCTTGATAAGAACATTTCATAAGCCTTATCATAATCTATATTGGCACCATAACCGTTTTCATACATAACGCCAAGCGACCTATATGCTCTGATATATCCGGTTTCAAGGGCTTTTTCGTACCACGTTCTGGCAGCATTAAAATCTTCATTTCCATCGGCATTAAGACCGTATTCGCCCAAAAAATACATATTTCCTATGGATTCCATTGCCTCGGCATAATTCATGTCTGCGGCTTTTTTATACCATTCATATGCTTTATCATAGTCCCGTCTGACATTTCCGTTGCCGTATTCATACAAATAGCCCACGTTGCAGAAAGCTTTGGGTATATTCATATCCGAAGCTTTCCTGTAATAATCCATGGCCTTTTCGTAATCAATCTCAGACGCATAGCCGTTCTGATAATAGAATCCTGCCCAGTCGATGGATACTGCATTTCCCATATCCGCAGATTTCGTAAAATAATCAAGAGCCTTATTATAATATATTTCCGAGTTTACGGAATCGCCCATAGACATATAAGTCTCTGCAATTGAATCATAGCACAGGCCTTTTAACCCGGGGTTAATTTCCATTGCTTTTTCAAAGCACGAAAAAGCCTTGTCGGTATCCTTTTCTACACCAAATTCGCCACTCTTATATATATACCCGAGATTATAATACGCATCAGCAGCTACATCTTTTATTTCACTGTCCGTCGCTTTTTTAAGATATTCGCAAGCCCTGTCCGTATCATCCTCATAGTTAAGATATCCGCACATATAGAAAAATCCTTCGAAGCCGTATCCTTCAAGGGAACCCTTTGCAACAGATTCATCATATAAGCTTATCGCTTTTACCAAATCCGGATATACACCGTTTCCGCTCTGATAGAGATATCCAAGTTCGAGACGGCATAAATCGCTTCCTTTATCCATGCCCTTCTCGTAATAATCCCTGGCTGAATAATAGTCAAATTCTCTTTCTTCAAGCATTCCGAGATAATAATATGCATCGGCCTTTCCTTTTTTTGCAGCCTTTTCAAAATAGCCTCTGGCTGCCTCATTATCTTCGCCTGACTGATACTCGGTATAATAGTATTCAATACCCTTTTTAAGATTTCTGTTTCCGCTACCCGCAATACCGACGATTGTCGCAACGGATATTCCGACAACAAGAATTAAAGCCAGAACGGCGACGACCGCAAGGCCAATAATAACAGGTAAATGCTTTTTCTTTTTTCTTTTAGAATTAATCTTTTCAGGCTTTTTTCTCTCAACCGCATTTCTGCTTAAATTCGAAGTATCTATACCACTTAAGATAATATCCACATAATCTCTTAAGCTTTCAATCTTTTCCTTTAAAGGAGGAGTAACGGCATCAAGCCAGTGAACACGTGTTAAATAATACTCGAATTCACTACTCATTTTATTCTCTGTCAGTCTGAAAGGAACGATGGTTTTGCCCGCATTAAAAGCTACCGCAACTTCATTCATTACCTGTCTCGACGAATTGGATTCATCCGTATAAATAAGCACCAGAATCTTGCAGTTTTCAAGTGCTTTAGTAATCGCCGACACCCATTCTTCGCCGGGCAATATGTCTCTCGGTGCGTACCAGCATTTGATGTTATATGCTTCGAATTCCGATACAATCGCATCGGCAACATTTTTGTTTTCGCTTGAGTAACTTAAAAAAACATCAATATTATCGTTAGCCAATTTCCTATCTCCCAAAAATATTTTCTATTTCTTCCACTATTCGTGAAGCTCCGTAACCGTCTGCAATTTCCGAAGCCTTTTTGCTCATTTTTCTTGCAAGTGAAATATCGTCGGCCACACGCTTAACGGCATTTAATACATCATAAAAGAAGGCATCGTTATCCCTCGCATCTCCCGCATAAATAAAAGCGCCGAGCTCTCCGAACTTCTCTCCGCCCGGTACCTGATTATCTGCCATTGAGAAACATACACAAGGCTTTCCGCATGCACAGATTTCATACTGCGTGCTTCCTGCGGCGGAAATGACTATGTCAGCCTCTTCTATTTTTTCTTTCATATCGCTTATATTTACAAAATATCTTATGTTCTCGGAGCTTTTGCAAATATCTTCTATCTTGTCGATATCAGGCTCCATTTTGCCTAAAATCATATTAATGTTTTTATCTTTGAAAAACTCATCCTCTGCTATATTTTTTGCAAAGCCGTACGCAAGATGAAGAGGATCCGCACCTCCCACCGAAATCATAATATTCCTTATTTCGTTGATTTCACGGATTTTTTTCTCTGTGAATTCTTTTCTTAAAGGTGCATATGTCGGACCGATTATCATTGCGGGCGTTTTGACCTTTTCGGTCACATACATCTCTTTGTATTTATCGGCATCAGCGTAAACATTGTAATTAACAAGGCAGTCAACATCGTATGCAAAAGTATATACATCATCGAGATATACGATTTTAATCATTTCTTTTACGGACTGTAAATATGCCTGAGAGACATAATAACTGTCGATAATTAAAAGATCGGCTTTTTCTTCGGCGATAATCTGTTCAAGCAGAGCGAGTTCCTCATCCATGTTATTATAAGAGGTCGTAAGGTAATAAACGTCATATCCTCGGTTCATGATAAAATCCATGGGTGTATCTTTAGCGCATACAAATAAACACTCATGCCCTTTATCTTTAAAGGCATCGCAAAGCGAGAGACATCTCATAACATGTCCCTGTCCAATATTTGAATTTGCGTCTGCTCTTATAATGACTTTCATTTAGATCACCGTAAGTTTCGTGAATCTTGAATCAAGTATCCTCTGACCGTACTGGTCGAATTCTATTTTAACATATGTGTTAATACCGCTATCGTCAATTTCTTTTACGATGCCTTCGCCGAACTTGATATGGCTTACCCTGTCGCCAACCTTATAGTTTATATTGCTCTTAAGGTCGCTGCCTTTAGTAAACCCTAGAGGTTTTGCAGTGGCTTTAACTGTGGCGGTTTTATAATTCGTGCTGACCCTGGCTGTATCATTTGATGATTTTATGTCAACTAAATCGGCATCTCTTGCACTTAAATTAAATGTTTCGTTATTTATTTTATGAGTTATGTTAACCTTTGCCGTGGCTTTGGGTTTGCCGTTTGACAATAATCCTGTCGATGCATAAGGTACTCCGCCGGGAATAGATTTTGACGCACCGTTTGAAGAATTCCTCAAATAACCGCCGTAAATGTTCGTATTTGCGTACTTAGACCTTTGTATAGGAATTTCTTCGTCCGAACTCTTTTTAAACTTTGTATCGGAATCTAAGAGCTCTGAGGGTATCTCTCTGACGAAACGGCTTATCGGATAATTCTGCCACTGGCCTCTTGCCATTCTGCTTGAAGCCGCAGTTAAGGTCAAGTCATCCTTGGCTCTTGTGATACCTACATACGCAAGTCTTCTTTCTTCCTCGATATCTTCGGAATTATATGAAGTAATGCTCCTCTCTCCGGGGAATAGTCCGTCTTCCATTCCGACGATATATACATGCGAGAATTCAAGACCCTTTGCCGAATGAAGCGTCATCATAAGTATTCTGTCAAGGGAAGTATCCGCATTGTCTATATCAGCAACTAACGATACATCATTTAAGAATTCCTGAAGTGTCGGACCTTTCTCGGCGTCAGGGTTTTCTGCCAGATATTTTTCTTCAAAATATGCAGCCTTTGAAATAAGTTCGTCTATATTGGCTAGTCTGTCGTTTGCATCATCCTTGTCTTCGTTTTCTTTTATGTAGTCTTCGTATTTAATCTTGTCGATAAGCTCGGATATAATCTCCGGAATATCGTCGAATTCGCCTTCATTTATTCTCTCTCTGAAAACAATAATAACCGATGCGAAATCCTTCATCTTATCTGCAGCTTTGCCTATCGAAGGTATTCTGTCGGCGTGAAGCAGTGCTTCGAAGAGTGATATTTCATTATTCTCGGCATACATTCTGGCTTTACCGAGTGATGTCTCTCCTATACCGCGCTTAGGCACATTGACGATTCGCTCAACGTTTAAATTGTCGTTGCCGTTTGCAATCGTCTTTAAATATGCAAGGATATCTTTTATTTCTCTTCTTGAATAGAAGTTTGTTCCGCCTACAATCGTGTAAGGAATGTTTTCTCTCAGCATAACTTCTTCAAGTTCACGGGACTGCTGGTTGGTACGGTAAAGTATTGCTATATCGTTCCTTAACGCATCACGTCTTCTGACCTTGGTATATATGTCGTTTGCAACGAACATAGCCTCGTCCTTGGAAGAGGGAAACTGTCTGAAATGAATCTTGCTGCCGTCTCCTCTTGCGGACCAGAGCGTCTTTTCTTTTCTGCCGATATTATGCGCAATTACCGCATTGGCGGCATTAAGAATATTTTCTGTCGAACGGTAATTCTGCTCGAGTTTAACGACCTTACATGTCGGATAATTCTTCTCGAAATCAAGAATATTTCTTATGTTTGCACCTCTAAAACGGTAGATTGACTGATCGTCGTCACCTACCACGCAAAGGTTTTTGTATTTATCCGCGAGCAGTTTTATAAAGGCAAACTGAACCGAGTTTGTATCCTGATACTCGTCCACAAGTATATATTTAAATCTGTTTCTGTAATTTTCAAGAACGTCCTTGTTTTTTTTGAAAAGCTCAACAGTAAGAAGCAAAAGATCGTCAAAATCAAGCGCATTATTGTCAAAAAGAACCTTCTCATATTCCCTGTAAAGGAAGGAAACTTTTTTCTCGTAATCCTCCTTGGCATATGACTCATATTCTTCGGGCGTAACCATTTCATTCTTGTTTGAACTGATGGTCGAGAGAATCATTTTAGGAAGGTATTCCTTGGGATTAAGCCCGTGCTTTTTTAACAGATCGTTCATAACCTTCTTCGAATCATCGGTATCGTATATACTGAAATCCGAATTGTATCCCAAAAGATCTATATGCCTTCTTAAAATACGCGCGCATGTTGAATGAAAAGTCGATACCCATATCGAATCCGCACCGAATCCGACTATGTCATCCACTCTCTTTCTCATTTCTTCCGCAGCTTTGTTCGTAAAAGTAATCGCAAGTATGTTATAAGGGGAAATCCCCATATCAATCATATGCGCTATTCTGTATGTAATTACTCTGGTTTTTCCCGAGCCCGCACCTGCTAAAATCAAAAGCGGTCCTTCCGTCTGCATCACGGCTTCATACTGCTCGGGGTTTAAAAATCTCTCTAAATTCATCTATGTAAAATACCTTATTTCTCGCCATTTTATGTTTAGTATGTTTCACGCACATACACTTTGTTATTTTACCATAATACAGAAGTTTTTAAAAGGCGAAGAAATGCTCATAAAAGAAAAAGAGCCGGGCGCATAAGCACCCGGCAAATAACCATATTAAATTTACATTGAGTAAGCAGCCTCGGGATCTACGAGTGAAAGCCCTGCTTTCTTTACTGCATCATATCCTTTGTCGATATCAGAGCATTTGATAATCATTGAGCCTGCTTCACGGCTTGAGTTAAGTGTGTACATATACTCAATATTGATGCCTTCTTCGGCAAACATCTTGGTAAGGCGGTTAAGGGAACCTGCCTTCTGTTCCATGCTGATTGCAAGAACATCCGTAAGTCTTGCAAGACATCCTTCTTCTTTTAGGATGGCTTTGGCTTTGTCGGGATCGGATACAATCATTCTGATAACACCGTATTCGCTTGTATCCGCTAGTGAAAGACATACGATATTGATATTGTTCTTTGCAAGAATATCCGTTACGCTGTCAAGTCTTCCTTCTCTGTTTTCAAGAAATACCGTCAACTGTTTTAAATACATATCTTCACCCCCTAATCTACTAATACACGTTTGTCGATTACACGCTTTGATTTGCCTTCAAAACGGTCAAGGCTTCTCGGCTCAACCAGCTTAACCTTAACAGCAATAAGAAGCGCACTCTGCAAAGCAGCTGAAATCTTCTTCGTGAGAGCTTCCATTTCTCTGATTTCATCGGAGAATACGTTCTCGTCAACCTCTACTCTTACTTCGAGTGTATCAAGGTTGTTTACACGGTCAACTATCATCTGATAATGAGGAGTTACTCCTTCGATTTCAAGCAGCGCTGTTTCTACCTGTGAAGGGAATACGTTTACACCGCGGATAATAAGCATATCGTCGCTTCTTCCTTTGAATTTGGCAATTCTCGGAGTAGTACGTCCGCATTCGCATACCGAATGATCGATGCTTGTAAGGTCTTTTGTACGATAACGGATTAAAGGTAATCCTTCCTTGGTAAGAGTGGTAAATACAAGTTCACCAACTTCATTATCGCCAAGAGGATTAAGAGTCTCTTTATCGACGATTTCTGCATAGAAGTGATCTTCCTGAACGTGAAGTCCCTTGTGGAATCCGCAGTCACACGCAACGCCCGGTCCGCATACTTCGGATAAACCGTAGATATCGTGTGCGTTAATTCCGAGTTTTTCTTCTATCTGCAGTCTCATCTTCTCTGTCCAGGGTTCTGCACCACAGATGGCAGTCTTTAATTTGAGCTTGTCTTTTACGCCCATTTCCTCGATAACTTCTGCAATATGAAGAAGATATGAAGGTGTACATGCGATAGCTGTAGCCCCAAAGTCTTCCATCATTGTAACGAGTCTCTTGGTATTACCTGTAGACATGGGAACCGTCATACAACCCAAATTTTCAGCGCCGTAATGAAGTCCCAAACCGCCTGTAAAAAGACCGTAGCCATATGCAACCTGAATCATATCCTCTTTAGTTACGCCACACATTACGAGGTCTCTGGCAACGCATTCCTGCCATGCTTCGATATCTCTTCTTGTATAAGCAACAACAGTAGCCTTACCTGTGGTACCGCTAGATGCATGTACGCGGACAATCTGCGACTTGGGAACGGCAAGAAGTCCGAAAGGATAATTGTCTCTTAAGTCATTCTTGGTTGTAAAAGGAAGTTTGGTAATATCTTCGATACCGTTAATATCACCGGGTTCAAGACCGATTTCCTGCATCTTTTTACGATAAAATTCAACATTGTGATAAACATTTGAGACGAGTTTTTTAAGTCTCGCACCCTGCATGTTGGCCATCTCGTCACGGCTCATGCATTCTTTTGCTTCATTCCAAATCATACTTTTTTCCTCATTTTTCCGGAATAAATTGTTTACGCATCCTTTACAGGTTTCACGCCCTGTAAAATATAAAAATCTTCCTTTTTTTTACAAATTATAAGTTGTAGCCTGCTTCAAATGCAGCTTTGTTGATATCGATGGTCTTTGCGGGAACAGTCTTTTCGATAACCTTTAACCATTCATCCTTCTCAAAATCCATATGCTTAGCTGCAATACCTACGATGATTGTGTTGAATACTCTTGCATTGCCAATCTTCTTAGCTTCAGCCATTGCATCGATATCAATTACTTTGTATTTTTTCTTTAAATCTTCGATGATGTTTTCGGGATATTCTGCTGCCCCTGTAAGAACGGTCATTGGATCGATTCTCTGATCGTTTACTATAAGTACGCCGTCTTTTTTAAGGAAATGAGCATAACGTAATGCTTCAAGTCTCTCAAATGCGATAAGAACGTCTGCGCAACCTTCTTCTACGATGGGTTCATAAACCTTTTCCCCGTAACGAACGAAAGTAACTACGGAACCGCCACGCTGTGCCATACCGTGAACTTCCGAAAGCTTAACATCATATCCTGCGTCTGTGATGACACCGCCTAATATTCTACTGGTAAGCAAAGTACCCTGACCGCCTACACCTACTATCATAATACTCTTTGTTTCCATGCTTACACCTCTCTTGTCTCGATTGCACCGAACTTACATCTTGATGCACAAAGTCCGCAGCCGTTACACATTGTATCGTCAATCTTAACGGTTCCGTCCGCATTCTTGCTCATAGCGGGACAACCGGGCTTTAAGCATACGCCACATTTCTTACACTTGTCGGGAATCGTGTAACATTTTTTATGAGATATATTTGTCTTAAGTAAAGCGCAGGGTGCCTGTGAAATAATTACGGAAACGGCATCTCTTGCAACTTCTTCTTTGATTGTTGCTTTTAATTTCTCTGTATCAAAAGCATTTACAACCGATACATGCTCTACACCGAGCGCATGGCAGAGGTCGATTAAATCAACTGCATATGTTGCTTCACCGCTTAATGTCTTGCCTGTAGCTGCGTGATCCTGATGACCTGTCATACCTGTGGTTGAGTTATCTACGATGATAACAGTACCTGTTGCCTTGTTGTATACCATGTTAAGAAGTGAGTTAATACCGGTATGAAGGAATGTCGAATCACCGATTACAGCAACCCAGTTCTTGATATAATCTTTGCCTTTTGCTTTTTCCATACCGTGAAGAGTTGATATGGATGAACCCATACAAACGGTCGTATCGATTACGTTAAGGGGTGCTACAGCGCCCAAAGTGTAACAGCCGATATCTCCTGCAGCATGAAGTTTAAGCTCATTTAAAACGGTAAATGTGCTTCTGTGAGGACATCCGGGGCAAAGAATGGGAGGTCTAGCGGGAACCTTTGCAGGCTCGTCTGTATTAACCTCTTCTCCTAAAATAGCCTTTCTAAGCATATTTGCTGAATACTCGCCCTGAACAGTAAGGATATCTTTGCCGTGGCACTTAATGCCCCAGGACTTAACCTGCTCTTCAATAAGCGGCTCGAGTTCTTCTATTACGTAAAGTGTATCTACTTTTGATGCAAAATCTTCAATAAGTTTCTGAGGAAGTGGATGAACCAAACCAAGCTTAAGTACAGATGCATTGGGGAGTGCTTCTTTTACGTACTGATAAGGAATACCGGATGTGATTACACCGATCTTGGTATCGTTCATTTCAACCTTGTTGATGGGAAGCGTGCAGGCATCTTCTGCCATATCTTTCAGACGCTTCTCAACGAATACGTGTCTGCCCTTAGCCATAGCAGGCATCATAACGTTCTTGGGAACGCTTCTCTCGTAAGGCTTATCTTCTACTTCTACTCTGTCGCAAAGTTCAACTACGCCCTGGCTGTGAGCAAGACGTGTGGTTGTTCTGATCATTATAGGACAGTCATATTTTTCAGATAATTCATATGCGAGTTTGGTGAATTCTTTTGCTTCGGCAGAATCCGAAGGCTCAAGAACGGGAACCTGTGCTACTCTTGCAACACATCTTGAATCCTGTTCGTTCTGTGATGAGTAAAGACCGGGGTCATCGGCTGCAACAAGTACAAGTCCGCCGTTAACACCGATGTAAGATACGGTATAAAGAGGGTCTGATGCAACGTTTACACCAACCATTTTCATTGAGCAGAGTGCTCTTGCACCGCTCATGGAAGCACCGATTGCTACTTCCATTGCCACCTTCTCGTTAGGTGACCATTCTGCGTATATTTCAGGATATTTGACTATGTTTTCACTTATTTCGGTACTGGGTGTGCCGGGATAAGCAGAAGACACTTTGACGCCTGCTTCATATGCACCGCGGGCGATAGCCTCGTTTCCGAGCATAATCTTTTTTTCCATTTTATTTCCTCCGTAAATAGCCATACTGAATTATTATTATATACTTTTTTTTATAGTTATTCAATGAAAAAAGTGTGTCCTTTCAACAAAAAAAGAGTGCCTGACTCCAAAGGTGTCTGGCACTGTTATTCTCATAAAAGAGTGAAACTGTAAGCCGGGTTCTGTCTTGGACGATCATCTATCTAGAATTCGTGTTACCACGAATTTCAAGCAACCTACCTGAGCCAAGCCGGGCAAGCTTATCAGCTCAATTTGGTCTTGCTTCGGATGGGGTTTACACAGCCTTACCCGTTACCGGATAAGCGGTGGTCTCTTACACCGCCTTTTCACCCTTACCGCTTGCGCGGCGGTTATTTTCTGTTGCACTTTCCTGAGAGTCACCTCTACCGGACATTATCCGGCATCCTGCCCTGCGAAGCCCGGACTTTCCTCACCTCCGAATGGAGCCGCGATCGCCCGTTTCACTCAAATATTGATTATAATAAGATTTTTTTAAAAAATCAAATCGCCAGTTTGACCTTAATCGAACAATTACGGCAATCCTATTATTTAATTACGCGCTAAATTCCTCTTATCGCTAAAAAGTACGTAAGGAAATTTACTCCATGTTTGCTGTTTACGTGTGAAATCGTGAAAACGCAGAAAATGCGCGTAGTCTACTGCGGTTCACTCTAAATAACTACGCGCGAAATTAAAAAAACGCTGAAACGCGCGTATTTTTCAGCATTTTTATATTTCCGGCCTAAAATGGATCATAATATCAGACTTTCTTCTTAACAAATAATTTCGAAAGAAACAAATGGATTCTTTTACCGATAAGGAAATAGTAAAGTCCGCCTATAATGAATGTTACTACAGCATATAAAAGCATGGTCTTGCCGCTTACAAGATTAAGGCCCGTATAAAACGAAACTATAAAGAAAAGCAGTAAAACAGGCAATTGAATAAGATATATATCTAGTGTGGCTTCTCCGATTCTGTTAATCATCCTCTTTAGAATTAATACAAATCCGGCTTTTTCTTTTGATAATTTATTATTTTGATTGTCGGGATTATTATTCAGTTTGGTTTTTATTTTATCTTCTGAGATTCCGTTACTATTTGCTTTCCTGCCTTTGCCGAATAATCCGACAAAAATAATTCCCAAGAGAAGCCCGCCAAAGAAATGAATATAACCTCTTGAAATTCTTGTAGAAAGAAAAGGAATGATTGAAAAAGTATTTGAATTAGCTATAACAACACCTGTAATCATCGGAATCGCCAGCATAATTCCTGCGGGGATTTTCGTAATCTTGGATAAAAACACAAAGATATACATGAGAATATAGCAAAGAAGCAGCACGCTTACGTACCAGCATATCGGATTGATTTCGAAGTCTTTCGTGATGCACCAGCTTCCGAGACCGAGAGCCGTCACGATACTTCCGAAAATATTGATATCCGTGGGATATCTTAACGTACCGTTACATAGTCTCACATAAAAGAAAAGCGCAACATCATAAAGCACTGTAGTTACAATCAAGCTCGGAAGAAGTCTTATAAGTCTTTTTCCAAAGAATGTCGGAAAAGACATCTTCTCCTGTATCTTTGTCACATAAGGCACCATGAAAAAGCCCGACATCAGAAAGAAAAACTCAACTATATATCCGAAGTAAAACTTACCGCCGTAAAAGTTTATTCCACGATAAAAGAACGTTCCCGTCAGCTGCTGATAGTGATGGAACAAAATGAAGGCAGTTAAAACCACCCTTAGTATATCGGGTAAAACTTTTCTTGAATCTTTCACGCTTTTCTCACTTTACTTCATAAACCCAGATTCCGTACGAATCCGCATCTTTTATAAAAGGTGTATCCGAAATGCTTTCAAGTCCGAGGCTCTCGGCATTGGCTATTTTAACAGCAGAGAATATATACTCTCCGCCCATTTCTTTTAGGGCGTTGACATTTAAATCAACATTAATTTCCGTATTCTCTCCGCGGTAAATGTCAAATCTTTTGCCAAGATCTGCCGTATAAACAAAGCATCTGTTGCCCCAGTTGTCAAAATATACTCTGTTGGAATCATCTTTAGCAAGTTCGTTCTCGATGATTCTTCTGAATTTGTGCTTATATTCAAGCGGATAATCGGTCGAATATCCGTCCACGGTATAAAAGCCGTTAAAGAGTGCAACCGCCGGATTAACGCCGATTGAAGCCACTCTGTAGGTGCTCTTGTCTCTGCCTATTGCCTCATCAATCTTAGCATAAAGGTCCTCGGCATAGTATTGTCTCCAGCTGTCCACATGGTATGTGTCGGGGAAAGCCATGAGTCTGATATTGTGATAAAAAGGACTCGAAAGATATACGTTTCTCGCATAGATTAATACAAGCGCGATTATTACAACGCAGGGAAATGCAGCGAAGAAACGCTGTTTTTTGAATATAAATTCAATGATAAATACTTCCGCAATATCCCAAAGAATGGCAATTTCAAGAATCATTACAGCCATAAAACAAGCGGGCATTAACCAGTAAATTCTGTTGGCCTGAAAGGTCTTAAATATTCCTCCGATATTTTGTCTTAACGCTACAATTGGTTCCGAGCAGTAAAAGCATGTAAACAAAGCATTTAAAACGTTCGCACCATAAAAGATGCAAAGCAGTTTATACTTGTTGTTTATCTTAAGCACATTGTCGATTTGCACTTTCGTCATAAAATGCACGAGAATGGGCACTCCTATTAAAAGAACTATCGCAGAAAGTGCAATTACTTTGCTGCAGCATTCCGAATGGCTGCCGCCGATAAACATCATATCTTTGAAAAGCGCCCACAAATCGTGATACGAATTAAGAACCAGCTCTTCTCTGTGGGATATAACCTTCGCAGGTCCTATCGTGCTTTTTATGAGATCCCATGAAGTAAAAACCTGTATGACAATTAAGATAATATCCGCCACAACCAGATTGCCTATATAAACGTTGTGATGCTTGTCAAATATTGCAAAGCCGATGATTGCAAGTGTTAAGAAACCTATGGACATAAAACCGGCCCATGCAAGCGTGGTTCCGAATGCATAGTAAATCAGAAGGAGAAAATACAGCCAGTATTTTTCCTGATGCACTTTGCCTAATTTTATGAGCAGATATATTAAAAGAGGGAATCCTACGATGTTAAGTCCGAACATCGATTTGAAAGGAAGATATGAGAAAAGACACGCTGCCGCAAATGAAGCGAAAGCGTTATCGGATATTTCTTTTCCTAAAAGATAAACTCCCGTGAAGCCTGTAAATACGACTATGGTAAGCATAATCGCAAATGCCGCATAAGGGGCAAAATACTTGTATAAAAATATTCCCCAAAAGGTGGAAATGGTGATTGTATATCTGTTCTGTCCGCCCATAAACTCGGGGATAAAGCTGCCGTTATTGCCGAAGTTTTTGGCATAGAGCATATACTTAAAGATTCCGTCGTCAAGCTCATCATGAATCATAAAATACGCATTTTCACGAAGTACGTAATAAGGAATGAGGAATACCAGTACAACCAGTATTCCTGCCATAAACCATATCGGCCATTTATATTTGTCGTATTTTAGTTTTAATTCCTTATATTTGCTGTTCATCTCTTTTATACGTTAAAGCAGGAGCCTCCGACGAATTCTCTTACGATTGAATTCTTGGGCAGATTCGTTGTATCCATGCAAAGGAAATATTCAAGCAGTTTAAGAAGTCTCTTGGCTTCATAGTATTCGGGATCATCCTGTGTTACACCGTAAAGGATGGGTTCGGCAATCGCTTTAAGTGCTGCGATTTCATAAATCTGTGCCGAATTAAACATTGCATCCGCAGTTTCCTGGAACGGGAAAATATTCTCTTCCTCACCACGTCTTACCGAAGGCCACATACCGATGGTTCTCTTCGCAGATGCGCCACGTGTTCTGAAGTCTCTGACCATACGTCTTATAAGCCTTGCATCCGTGGTAGGAATGCAGTTGTGTTCATCGATATTAAGAACTGTAAGTGCCGAAATATAAATCTTATATTTACTCTCAACAGGAAGAGTCTCGCTCATCTTGTCATTAAGAGCGTGTATGCCTTCAATTACGAGTACATCTTCGGGACCGAGCTGTTTGAAATTGCCCTTGTATTCCCTTGCACCAATCTTAAAATTGAATGTAGGGATTTCAACTCTCTCACCATTTAAAAGCTTGTTCATATCATCGTTAAAGAGTTTAACGTCAATAGCTTCCAGGCATTCGAAATTATAATTTCCGTCCTCGTCCAAAGGAGTATCGGCTCTGTTAACAAAATAGTCGTCTACAGCGATAGGATGCGGCTTAAGGCCGAGTGTACGAAGCTGAACGGATAATCTGTGTGAAAAGCTGGTCTTTCCCGATGATGAAGGACCTGCAATCATAATAAACTTAACGCCTTTTCTTGATGCAATATCTCTGGCTATCTCACCGATTCTGCTTTCCTGTAATGCTTCCTGAACAAGCACCATATCATCAATATCGCCCGAGCAGATGCAGTCGTTTAAATCACCTACGGTATCGATACCAAGCATGTCTCCCCACTTGGTTGCAGTCATCATTGTTTCAAAAACTTTATCAAGCGGAACGAATTCCTCGAGCACGTCGGGAGTCTTTCTTCTCGGCATATTTAAGATAAATCCGTCCTTGTATGTTAGAACCTCAAAATGCTTTACGTAACCGCAGTTAGGAAGCATGTATCCATAGTAATAATCATAATATCCGTCAAGATCATAAAGATTGATGACGGAGCTTTTTCTGTATTTTACGAGTTTAAGCTTATCTTCCATTCCCTGTGCGGCGAAGATTTCTTTTGCTTCTTCAAGAGGTTTGCTCTTTTTCATAATGGGAACAGCCTTTTCGCATAATTCTCTCATTCTGTCCTGAAGCTTTTTTGCAAGCTCATCGTCTGCCTTAAAATCGCCGTCGCATGAAAAGTAATATCCGGTATTAACCGAAAATTCAAGCTTGATTTTATTGATGTTTTTCTGTCCGATAATATCGTTGCAGGCCTTCATGAACATAATTACAGCGGTTCTCTTGTAAGTCCTGTGTCCCGTACCGTCCGTTAAATCAAGAAAATCAACCTCTCCGTCGGATTTAAGAGTTTTAAAAAGCTCTTTCATTTTTCCGTTAAATACGGCAATTGCGATATCGCTTGAAAAACTATCCTTAAAATCCTTGGCGATAACTTCAAATGTTGTTCCTTCGGGATATTCCTTTGTAATGTCCTTGAATTTTACCTTGTAAGTTTTCATGTGTACCCTCTCAGATTTTTAACTCTTTTATGTTTTCTATAAATACCAGTTCCATACCGCTTACATCCTGAATACTCTTCTTGCAGGATGCGGGAAGTATGCACTTTTTAAATCCCAGTTTTTTTGCTTCGCTAACCCTTGCTTCAGCCTGCGCTATTGCTCTGACTTCTCCGGACAAGCCTACTTCTCCGAATACGGCTATATCTTCTTTTACGGGCTTATTATGGAAGCTCGAAAGTATTGCCACTACGAGTCCCAAATCCACAGCAGGTTCCGATACTTTGATACCGCCCGCAATATTTATATACGCGTCGCAGTTTCCAAACGGCAGGCCCATTTTCTTTTCAAGCACGGCCATTAAAAGATTAACTCTGTTTAAATCAAAGCCGTCAGACTGTCTTCTTGGAATGCCGAAATTCGTAGTCGTAATCAGTGCCTGTATCTCTATAAAAATCGGTCTTGTACCTTCCATCGAGCAGGAAACCACATTTCCCGAAGAACCTATAGGTCTTCCCGAAAGCATAAACTCCGAAGGGTTTGCTACTTCCACGAGGCCCTGGTTTCTCATTTCAAATACGCCGATTTCATTGGTCGAACCGAAACGGTTTTTTACACCTCTTAAAATTCTGTAAGATGCATGTCTGTCGCCCTCAAAATAAAGCACGGTATCAACCATATGTTCAAGCATTTTGGGACCTGCTACATTTCCGTCCTTGGTCACATGTCCGACGATAAAAATCGAAACACCCAAGCCCTTAGCGAGTCTCATCAAAACTCCTGTCGCTTCTCTTACCTGAGGTACGCTTCCCGGAGCCGATGCCACATCCTCTAAGAACATGGTCTGTATGGAATCGATTACTACTACTTCGGGTCTGGTTTCTTCGATAACTTCTTTTATGTCGTCAAGACATGTTTCGCAGTAGAGTTTAACGTTTTCCTTAAACTCACCTATTCTGTCCGCACGTAATTTAATCTGAGCGGCCGATTCCTCGCCCGAAACATATAATATATTTTTTCCTGAATCTCCGAGAGATTTGCAGACCTGCAAAAGAAGCGTCGATTTTCCGATGCCGGGATCGCCGCCTATTAGAGTTAAAGAGCCCCAAACGATACCACCGCCCAGGACTCTGTCAAGTTCACCGATATTTGTTTTTATTTTGTCTTCTTTTTTTATCTCGACTTTTGAGACAGGGATTATGACGGTCTTTTCCGATGTGCTTCTCTTTGTTGAAGGAGAACCCTTTACAGACTGCTTATTATCAAGTCCTTCCTTAAAAGTGTTCCACGCCTTGCATCCCGGGCACTGGCCCATCCACTTCGGAGATTCATAACCGCATTCCGTACAAAAGAAAACGGTTTTAACTTTATCCTTTGACATAAATCCTCTATTTGACTATTTTTATGTCTTTTATTTCTCCTTTTGAAAGTTCAACAGAAAAGCTAACCTTACCGGAACCGTTTGACTTCATTTTGCCGATTGATTTTCCGTCGATAGAAATATCATATTCGGTGTTTTCTTCAAGTCCTACGGTAATCTGTGAATCCTTGTCTGATTCAACTTTAAAAAATAAACCGTTATCGTTTTCTTCAAAATCCGTAACATTGGTACCCGGAACCGACTCAAAAAGGAATAAACCGTTCTTTTCGAGCTTCGTCATTGTATTGTAAGTCTTGATCTTGTACAGATCGCCGCAGTGAGGAAAATCCTCTTTTTTCTGCTTTTCGGAAAGTTCATAGTTTCCAAATGCAAGTT
>JAEEGI010005372.1_pt1 | contig 29518 bp, 25 predicted proteins | sample 8958751 | NCBI WGS metagenome assembly JAEEGI01 (sample SAMN16246545, study PRJNA631951) | gut metagenome | biome: gut microbiome; feature: rumen; material: KS-attached | host: Bos | place: Iran: Karaj | collected 2018-10 | reverse complement strand
ATCGTTGTAGCTTCAAATGTTTGGGATTCACTTACCGAAGAGCAGCAGAACATTCTCCTCGAGGCAGGCAGATATGCTCAGGAGAAGAACAGAGAGAATTCTCAGGCTAAGGAAGATGAAGTTCTTGCACAGCTCAAAGAAGAGGGATGCAACGTAGTAGAAGTAACCGATCTTGAGCCTTGGAAAGAAGCTGTTACCGATATCGTTGCTCAGAATATCGTAGGTCAGGAAGATCTTTATGATCAGATTCTTGCCATGAAATAAATCTTTAGGAGTTTCATATGCCTGCTATTTTTACCAAACTTGATAAGATCAAGCCAATCTATGATCTGACTTATAAGGCACTTATGATTCTCTGCAAATTGCTCCTTATCGGAGACATTCTCATAACGTCCATGGCGGTTACGGGACGATACGTCCCCTTTGTCCCCGATCCGTCCTGGACAGAAGAGATTGTCCTTACACTTATGGCTTATATGGCGGTCATTTCGGCCGCCTTAGCCATCAGAAAAGGGGCACATATCAGAATGACCGCATTAGACAGATATCTTCCCAAAACACTTATAAAGGTGCTGGATATTATCGCAGATCTCTTCGTTATGGCATTCGGATTCGTAATGCTCGTGGTCGGTTTTAAGTATGCGTCTTCTATCGGAGCAAAAGGTTTCTATATCAGCCTTCCGAAATTATCTAAATTCTGGATGTATTTTCCTATTCCGGTAGCCGGATTTGCCATGATCGTTTTTGAGCTTGAATCAATCTACAATCATATAAAATCATTTTTTGTTACAGATAAGGAGGAGGCAAAATGACAACACAGAGTCTTGCCATTCTTGTTCTTCTCGGAACATTTATATTGCTGATACTTCTCCGTTTTCCCATAGCATATGCGGTTGGGATCTCATCGGTTCTATGCCTCCTTGTTCAAGGTGTTCCGGTATCAACCGTATGTCAGCAGATGGTCAAAGGAATCAATTCCTTTTCTCTCATGGCAGTACCGTTTTTCATAACCATGGGCGTGCTGATGGGAAGCGGAGGGATATCAAAGAAGCTGATAGCACTTGCTGACGCCTGCGTCGGATGGATGACCGGCGGAATGTCAATGGTTAATATCGTAGCTTCTTATTTCTTCGGAGGAATATCCGGATCCGCAGCTGCGGATACCGCGTCACTGGGTTCGATCCTTATCCCCATGATGAAAGAGCAGGGATATGACGAAGATTTTTCCACTGCTGTAACCATTACTTCATCATGTGAGGGCCTTCTTGTTCCTCCCAGTCATAATATGGTCATCTTCGCTATGGCCGCAGGCGGTGTATCCGTAGGAAGTCTTTTCCTGGCAGGATATATCCCCGGTGCGATGCTTGCACTGTCACTTATGATCGGCTCCTACATAATCTCCAAAAAGAGACATTATCCGAAGGGTGAGAAGTTCTCGGTTAAGAGGTTGATCAAACAGCTGGGCACATCGTTTTGGGCTCTTGCAGCAGTGCTTATCGTTGTATTCGGTGTTGTAGGCGGATTGTTCACCGCAACCGAATCTGCAGCAATCGCAGTTATCTATTCACTTCTGGTAAGTGTGTTTATATACAAAGGACTTACTTGGAAAGGTGTCTGGAAGATACTTGAGCAGTGTATCGACACCCTTGCGATCGTTCTGATCCTGATCGCTACATCCAACGCTTTCGGTTACTGTCTTACCACATTGCATGTCCCTGATCTTGCTTCCAAAGCAATCATCGGTCTTACAAGCAATAAGATAGTCATCGCACTGCTTATCGATCTGATCATTCTGGTACTTGGTTGTATTATGGATATGGCCCCCATTATTCTGATCGCGACCCCGATCTTACTCCCAATAGCCGTATCCATCGGGATTAACCCTATACAGTTCGGTATCATGATGGTCCTTAACTGCGGAATCGGCCTTCTGACACCTCCCGTAGGTGCAGTTCTCTTCATCGGTTCCGCGGTGGGGAAATTACCAATGGAAAAGGTCGTCAAAGCAACGATTCCTTTCTACATATGCATGATAATAGTCCTTTTGATGATCACATTTATTCCGCAGATCAGTTTATTCCTGCCGGGATTGTTCATGTAGATTTAAGACGGAGCAAACTTTTCATTCGAAAGGTTTGCTCCGCTTGTATAAAGGGTGATATATTTTTTTTATGAGCAATAATATGTCGGCAGAATTTGCCGGTCCGATAAACAGAATATATCACAGATGGCTTAAGCTTACGCTTAAGAATAAGCTGAATCTTGTATCTATATTGGGATTAATCATAATCCTCACTTCTGTATGCCTTGACATTTGGACTGTTAAGTTTTCTATTTTCGATTTCAACAGATCGTATTCGAGCAGTGAAAAGATCGTTAACCTGATCCAGGCTCTGGATGCGGAGTACACTGCGCTTAAAGACTATACGAGAGATGACCTGACAATGGAAGGCTATCTTCAGACGGCACCTCTTACGGATTCCGCCGTGTCGGATCTTGTCAGGGACTATGAATCTCTCGGCGAGGAAAGATTCGCCTGGACCTCAAGCATAATAAATCTTTATTCCGTATACAGAAGAGAGTGCGATCATTTCCTCAAAATATCCGAGGATGATCCCGGATATCTCGAAAAAGAATACGAACTCTACGAGATGCTTGATTATCTTAAGACTTATTCAAGTAAGCTCCTCAGTCTTACTACCATAGCGACCAGTGATTTCTACAGGGAGAGATTTACGCGTCTTATCTTTTTCCCGGTGATCATAATCCTGCTTGCGATAATCTTTGTATTGATAATAGCCATTCTTTCAAAAGCTGTCTTTAAGAGTCTTATTGACCCTCTCATCAAACTGTCGGCAGCTTCCGGAAAGATCGCAAACAACGAATTTAATATAGCTGACGTTGAGGTTGATTCCGAGGACGAGATAGGAGAACTTGTCCACGCTTTTAATAAGATGAAATTTGCGACCGGCAGATACATAGCCACCATGGAAGATAACAGGGTCGCTCTGGATAAACTTCATGCAGAGGAACTCCAGAAAAAAGAGATCGAGAACCGCCTTGAGAGAATGAAATTCGAAGTCTTGAGGCATCAGATCAATCCGCACTTTTTGTTCAATACTCTCAATGTAATATGCGGAATGGCAAAACTTGAAAATGCAGAGACCAGTGAGAAAATGATCAAAGCACTGAGTTCTCTTTTCAGATATACTCTTCATACCGACGAAAAAGAAAGTAATGTGGCTCAGGAAATAGCCGTAATAAAGGATTATATATTCCTACAGAAAATGAGATTCGGAGACCGCATTAAGTATGAGATAGAATGTGATCCCGAAACGGAAAACGCGGGCATACCTTCTTTTACCATACAGCCTCTGGTGGAGAATTGTATCGTCCATGGTCTTTCTTCCGTTGAAGACGGCGGGACCATCAGGATTGAGACCGGGAAAACTGCAGGGGATAATCCGAGACTTAAGGTCGTCATATCGGACACCGGAGTGGGTATGACTCCCGAAAAACTCGCTGAGATAAATGAGAAATTAAAGAGTGATGATAATCCGGATCATAGGGGAATCGGTATCGGAAACATAAGCAGAAGATTATCTCTTATGTATCCCGATTCTGTATTTAAGATAGAAAGCACCGAAAATAGGGGTACCGTATTTACAATAGATATTCCATACATCGGAGGATAGTTTAATATTGATGCATAAGATACTTGTAGCGGACGATGAGCCAATCGAGCTTACCGTCGTTGAAAAGATCATAAATGAAAATCTGTCTGATAAGGTAAGCATCTGTCTTGCGGATAACGGACGTGAAGCGGTTGATCTTTATGAAAAAGAAAACTGCGATATAGCACTTCTTGATATTGCAATGCCGGGACTTAACGGGCTTGAGGCGGCAGAGATTATAAGATCAAAGCACCCGGGGCATGTGATAATATTCCTTACCGCGTTCGACGAATTTGATTATGCCAAGAAAGCGATAGCGGTCAAGGCACTGGATTACCTGCTGAAACCTGTTGATGAAAAAGAACTTATCCTGGTTCTCGAAGAGGCGTTAAGACAGGTTGAAAATGAATCGAAAGAAAATGTTTCCGAAAATAAGAACTTTGATAATACGGAATTTTCCGATATGAAAATGTCCGCTATCAGGACGAGGATTTCGGATTATCTGGAAAGCAGATATATGGATGATATTTCTCTCAGTGACATTGCGGGAGAACTTAAATATTCGGATGCATATTTTTCCAAGGTTTTTAAGAAGTGCTTTAACAAAGGCTTTATCGTATACTTGACAGAACTTCGTATTGAGAAGTCTAAAATTCTTCTGGAGGATATTTTTGTAAATATCAAAGACATCAGTGCCAAAGTGGGATTCAGGGATTCCAATTACTATACGAAAGTGTTTAAGAGAATGGAAGGACTGACTCCGTCTGAATACCGGATCATGAAAGGAATTCATGCAAATAACGACTAAGAAAATTTTCATAGCGGTCATTTCGGTTCTCACATTGGGAATCATCGCAGGGCTTGTATACAGACATGTGACCAAAGAGCCGGTGCCTGAATATGTCTTCACCTATGCGGAGAATCAGTCCGACAGCTTTCCCACATCGCTGGGAGCGTATTATTTTGCCGATCTGGTAAATGAACGGTCGGACGGACGTATTAGGATCATGGTATATACTAACGGCGAGCTGGGAAGAGAAGCGGATGTCATCAGGCAGATGAAATACGGCGGAGTGGATTTTACCAGAGTTTCGCTTTCACAGGTTGCGGAAGTTTACCCGGACCTTAATATCCTGCAAATGCCGTATCTGTATAATGATGCGGATCATATGTGGCGTGTATTGGACGGACGTATCGGAGATATGTTTCTTGAACGGATGGAAGATCTGGATATGGTGGGGCTGTCCTGGTATGATGCCGGAGCGAGAAGTTTTTATGTAACGGGTGAGGGTGTCAGTTCTCCGGAAGACATGCAGGGACTCAGGATCAGAGTTCAGCAGTCCGAACTTATGGAAGATATGGTGGAGTGCCTTGGTGCGGAACCTGTTCCCATCAGTTACGAAGAGGTGTATTCCGCACTCGAACTCGGAACCATAGACGGGGCTGAAAACAACTGGCCTTCATATGAGGATATGGGGCATTACAAGGTTGCGGATACTTATATCGTGGATGAACATACCAGGGTACCCGAAATGCAGCTTTGCTCAGAGAATACCTGGAATATGCTGTCTGAAGAGGACAGGGAGATCATTAAGCAGTGTGCAATGGAATCTGCGATATATGAGCGTGTGCTCTGGCAGGAAAGAGAGAAGAGTTCCAGGGAAAGATGCGTAAATGCGGGCGTAACTATCATAGAAATAAGCGCCGAGGAAAAGAATGCATTCAGAGAAGCCATGGCTCCTGTCTACGAAAAATACTGCAAGGACAATAAAGAACTCCTGGAAGAGATCATAAACATGGGATAACAGTGGGGACGCAAAAGCGTCCCCATTATATTCGTTTAAGAATTCGCAAACGGAATAAGGTTAATCTGATAGAAAACGTTATAAAGAGATTGTGTGAAAATTACAAAAAAACTGTGATTATTGTTTTATATTGTGAATAGTAATGTGACAGTTTTCTATTCTATAATGATTTGCGAAGCTTTTTTAATCCGAAGCATTTCGGAGTTTCCGTACAAAGGAGTACCTTTATGAAATTGAATTACGGCAAGACGATTTACAATTTTCAGTTTGGCGGAGATGCGGTGACGGTAAATAACATTGTCCAGGCATGGCTGACTGCCAACGGTTTCACCTTGGTTAATAACTTCAACGAAACCTATTATTTTTACAAAGATGCCTGGTACGGAAACAGATGCTTTCAGTATACGATCGAAGGAAATATCATAACAATTTACGCGTGGACCATCGGTATCGGCAATAAGTTTTTTATGCTTGATTCCGGCGCTCACAACAATATGGCAGGAGATGCCTACAAATCGGTTCTTAACAGTCTTTTCTCGCAGATTAATATTAACAGTGCAACCAATATGTCGCAGACCCCCAACATGGCACAGGATCCCGGCGTGACTCAGGATCCTAATATGGTGCAGAATCCCTACGGCCCTGTTCCTGACTCGGCACAGTTCATCGATGCTTTCCAAAGAGAAGTAAATGAAAAAGATGAAAAACTGTGTACCATCGGTTTTTGGCTTTCTGTCGTCGGATTGTTAGTATCATTTATGGGGATAATGTATGGTGTATGGATATATTTCCTCGAGATATATTTTGCATACAGAGGATTAAAAACTTCCAAGAGAGGTAAAGCAATCGTGACATTTATCCTTGCGGGCGTCTCTATATTGATCATTATTTCGCAACTGGCGCACTAATAATCCGTGTCCGGAATAATCTGATTTGATAACGGATTAAGCATATGATACGGGGATGAGTATAATTAGGCTCATCCCTGTTTTTTTGTGACTTTCCAGGCCCGGGATTCGTCTGTATAATTGAAAGGAAACTGGGAGCTTTCCTGTGGGAGAACATTATGAAAAAATTGCTTATCATCATTGCCGCGCTTCTGGTCATGACCGGATGCGGAAGACCGCATGAATATACCCTCACGGAAGAGGAATACGAAAGGCTCATCACTCTTGACGGCCCTATGTTTTCCTATGGCCGTTACAGTAACGGTCTTGTTTCCGGAAGGGATGATTATTGGGAGGGAAGCGGTTTTACCGTTTACTATGACGGCACCATAGAAGGGTTTACATCCTATAACCTCTCAGGAGAGTTCACATCAGCTGCAACCCTGGAAAAGGAAGACTATTTCACCATATACGAGTTCTGCAGAAACTGGATGCTAAGTGATATGAACGGAGCTTATGATTACGGCGGATGCGAACAGGATTCCTACAGCTTTAACTTCTATGATGAGGATGGCGAACGAAACAGTCTTTATTACACTGACAATATCGATGACGATAAGCTGAAGGAGATTGTCGATATCTACGGTAAATACGATATTAAGATCGAAGTCATTCCGGTATTCAACGTTTTCCAATACCTTGCCGATCCGGGCACTCCGGACCTGTTCGTCGCAGAATACAACGAGGCCAAAATCACCGGCTATAAATACGAATGCAGGTATGACGGAACAATGTTATTCGGTGGTGAGAACTGTGAGGATCTGGACTGGTATGTCTATATCCGCTCCGGAGACTCCGCAGAAAGTAAGGAGTCGTTCATACTTCAAACATTGCCCGAAACAAGCCTTGAAGAGTATGAGGTTAAGAGGGGAGACGTGATATTCGTTTATCCCGAGTATCACGGAGAAGGCGTACCTCCGGAGACCCATATGTGGGGCTACTACTCCCGACTGTATTGATAGAAACCTTTCCTGTAAAAGAAAACCTTTGGAATAAAGTGATTGTGCGATACGTACAAAAAAAGTGTGATTATTCATTCATATCGTTAATATTATAATTCCCCGTCCCTATAATATAATGCTCTTTGGGTATTAGTATTGGGGTTCGCCGGTTTACCGGCATCGGGGTATATATGGATATAGACAGAAATTGGTTCGTTTCTGAAGATGACGCAAGGAATAACATCCTCTGCGTGATCGGTTTTGTAATTTCGATCATTTCTTTTGCTTTATCATGCTTTGGATTTCCCGTAGGATTAATCCTTTTTTTGCTTAATCTCTATTTTGCATCCCAGGGACTTAAATCCTCCCACAGGAAGCTTGCGGTGGCAACTTTTATAATCTCGGGATTATCTTTCTGTATTCTGTTGCTTTATTCATTTGGTATCCCTTGTTTTTGACGATAATAGGCGGAATTGTTGCTTGGATAGCTTCTATATACAACGGATGCTTAGCGCTTGAAAAACATACGAGGAAAAAATTACCTGTCATAATAGGATTTATTCTGGATGCACTTCCGGTGGTGGTCTTTCTGATCTGTGCAATCGGATATTTTTATGATAAGTTGTTTGATTGATTCGGATTATGTGACGTGATAGATTCGGAGATTGATGAGTGAACGAACAAGTTGAAACAGAAGATAGAAAAGAAGCGGATACTTATGCAATAGTGTGTCTCGTTTTGGCAGTCATAGCTTATCCGCTTGCCTGTACCATTTTCGGAGGAGCGTTATTACTTTTTATATCGGTTATATTGGGAATAATTGCTCTAAAGGATCGTACATCAAAACGGGAACTTGCAATAGTCGGATTAGTGTTGGATGCATTTTTATGTATTATTGTAGGCATTGTCGTTTATCTGCTATCTACATTCGGTAGCGTGACGGTTAAAGAAACTTCCGTATCACCTTCGGGATCATATCAGGTTGAGGTTATTGCAAATGATCAGGGAGCAACCGGCGGGAATTATGAATTGTACTTTCAACGCTCATCCGAAGGGAAATTTGCTTCCGTAGGAGATAAGAAACCCCGAGATGCAGAGTATATAAGCGGAACCACAAGGACGTGGGGGACTTATTACGACATAAAGTGGACCTCGGACGATACATTCTATGTCACTGCAGATTACGTTCGTGTTTCCGGGATTAATCTGATCAAGGTGGAATTATTCCCGGATACTTATCAGACACATGAGGGAAAAGTATATTTAAACCGCGATGAATCGTATTTCGATCATTATGAGATATCGGGTGATAAAGTTTTCTATGTGTGCTATCTGAACATAACCAATACTTTTTATGAGCCGATAGATTTTTCACTTGAGGCTGAAGACATAAAGGGGCAGGATGGATTGCTTCTTGACGGTCATATGGTCTCAGCGGACCGTGAGGGTGGCGAAGCAGTTTATTCGATAGGTCCAGGAGAGACCGAAACGTTTGAAGTTGTTTTATGCGGGGATAAAGGAGCTAAAGACGAGCGCATAGAGGAAGAGCTGCTCCCGGCTATTTATTTAATCCCGGTGTCTTATTATCCGAATTACGAACCGTAAACTGATTTATAACCAAACATGGGACAGGCTTGCTGATATGTACCCGAAATCCTGGACACACATAATTTATTAGTATAAACACATGGATGCTTTTCTGTATTTTACAGGAGGCATCCATTTTGTTTTCTTTTGAATTCGATTATTGTTGTAATAATCTATGTATTCTTTGACTGCTTCTGAGAATTCATTAAAAGTTTTATAGTTATTCTCATAGCCATAGAACATTTCATTTTTCATTCGCCCAAAGAAAGTCTCCATAATACAGTTATCATAACAGTTTCCCTTCCTAGACATTGACTGTAGAATTCCTTTGTTTTCTAATGTTTTTCGATATATAGCCTGTTGATATTGCCAGCCTTGATCAGAATGGAATATCAAACCGGTCACATTGGGAAACTTTTTAAAGGCTTTATCTAGCATTCGTTTTATCTGTTCCAAATTCGGACTTAGAGACAAGTCATATGAGATGATCTCGTTTGTTGCCATATCCAGGATCGGCGAAAGATAACATTTTCCCCATGAAAAGTTGAACTGAGATACATCGGTAGTCCATTTCTGCAAAGGAGTCGATGCATGAAAATCTCTTGATATTATATTGTCCGCAACCTTGCCAACTTCCCCTTTGTATGAGTGATATTTCTCTTTGGGCCGTTTTCCAAGTAGCTTAGCATTATGCATAAGTCTCTGGACTCTTTTATGGTTTACCGGAATTCCTCTGTTTACCAACTCTCTATGAACGCGCCTCACCCCATATCTATGCTTATTTTTTTCATAGATATCCACAATCTCGGCTAAAAGTTTTTCATTTCTCTGATCTACGGGATCTGGTTTTCCAATTTCAAAGTAATAGGTGGATTTGGGCATTCCCATGGCTTTTAAAAGATACTTCAGTTGGTATCCTTCTTCTCGGAGTTCTTTGATGATTGCTGCTTTTTCGCCTTGAGTCGCGCAGCTTCTTTTTCTTGCCTCAAGGCTATCCGTTTTTTTATTACTTCTATCTCAGACTTAATATATTCGTTTTCTGCTCTCAACCGAATCAATTCTTCACGTTCGGTTTCGTTTAAAGGTTTTGATATTTTGTTTGTATCTTTTTTCATACTGAAATTTTTTGTAGGTCTCCCTTTTGGATGGTCTATGAGTCCATTATATCCCTCAGTATTATATTTTCTAACCCACTGAGAAAGAGTGCCATTATTTAAAGCCTCGGAAATAGCAACAGATGTTAGTGATTCACCAGCCAAGACTCTAGAAACCAATTCATATTTTTCTTCTGCCGTCCATCTCTTATGATGTTTTTTACATTTAAGTGCTTCAGGGCCACATTTTTCCTCAATACAGGCCCATTCCCAGATTTTTTTGCGAAGAGTTTCTCTGGTTACTCCTTGTGGGATATCCGGAAAAGATCCTTCTCTATACAATTTTATACATTCTTTTTTAAATTCATAACTATAACGCAAAAATACCCTCCTTCCTGGTTGTCCAGGAAAGAGGGTACATATCATGCGGGCTTGTCCCTGTTTTATTTTTCGGGAACTACATGCTCAAAATATGTTATAATAGCTTAGTTTGTGAAGGAGATAGTTATGACTAACAGAGAACATAATGAAGCATTATGCCCCGAAATGGCCAAGCATTCCGAGGAAGTAGTTCGGAAAATGGGCAGGAACGATCCCTGCTGGTGCGGAAGCGGCAAGAAATATAAGGCCTGCCATGCCGCATTTGACGATAAGCTCAAAAAGTATGCTCTGATGGGTAAGATCGTACCCGATCACAGCATTATCAAGACACCCGAACAGATCGAGAAGATCAAGGAGTCCGCTGCGATAAACATCGCGATCCTTGACCGTATCGAAAAGGAGATCCACGAGGGTATGCCCACATCGGAGATTGACAAGATCGTCTATGATATGAGCATTGAAGCCGGTGCAATCCCCGCACCTTTAAACTACGAAGGATATCCTTATTCCGTATGTACATCCGTCAATGAGCAGGTATGTCACGGATTTCCTTCGGACAAGGTTATCTTAAAGAGCGGCGATATAGTAAATGTCGACTGCTCAACGATCCTGAACGGTTTCTTTTCCGATTCATCGAGAATGTTCTGTATAGGTGAGGTTTCCGAGGAAAAGAAGCGCCTTGTGCAGATCACCAAAGAAGCCTGCTATGAAGGCCTCAAATACGCCAAGCCCTGGGGATACCTGGGTGATGTCGGACAGGCAGTTCACGATTATTGCTATGATAACGGATATACCATTGTAAGAGAGATCGGCGGACACGGTGTAGGACTTGAATTCCATGAAGATCCCTGGGTAGGATACCATTCCAAGAAGGGTACGGAAATGCTCCTTGTCCCCGGAATGATCTTTACGATAGAACCCATGGTAAATATGGGAAAAGAAGACATTGTGACCGACAAATCAAACGGTTGGGAAGTATCCACCAAGGACGGTCAGCCTTCCGCTCAGTGGGAGCTGATGGTGCTCATAACAGAGGACGGCAACGAAGTTCTAAGCTGGTAAACCTATGAAAAGATCAGTGATCATCCATATCTGCTTCGCACTTGCTGCGGTAGTGATACTCGCACTCGTGACAGTCAGATTGAAGGGCTGGTTCAGGATCGTGGATCTTGGGGAAATATCCGGCTCTGAAAGCGGCGTAGCGGATTATGAATGTCATGACAGCATCATGCCGCTGACCGACGAAGAATACAATCTCATACGTCAGAATGAAGAGGTGATCCTGGTTTTCGGTAACGATCCTTTTTCGGTAGACTGCGGTGAAAACGGCAGTTTATCTGCGATGGTTGAAGAAGCTTCCGGAGCTAAGGTGATCAATTGTGCGATAACCGGTTCCTGTATTGGTATGCAGGAGCCGGCTTTTGATATAACAAAAAGCCCCATGAATCTTTTCAGCCTCTATTATCTGGCATGTATAGCGTGCATGGATGCGGATTATAATCCTCAATTATCTCAGGCTAAGGATGCTCTCGGGGACGCTTTTCCGGAAAACGGTGAGATGGTGATGAAGATGCTGGGGGATCTTGATATCTCGGATGTGGACGTCATCGTATTATGTTATGACGGCAGCGATTATCTTATGAATATCCCTACAGGACTTGATGAAAAAGAATACAGCGATCCTTTTTGTTCTTATCTCGGTTCGTTTTCCGCATCGGTCGAACTCTTTAAGAAAGCAGCTCCCGGTACGAGGATCATCATTTTATCCGCTCCTTATATGTTCCGCGTGACGGATGAAGGAGAGTGGGAACCCTGCGAAGATCATCCGAATCTTTTGGGCGAAGATCTGTCGGATTATGTATTGGGACAATATAAGCTCTGCACCGAAGCTTATGATATCAGCTTTGTTGATAATTATTATTCGAGCGTAAATATGGAAAACGGCCGGGAATACCTTACCGATGGCCGGATCCTTAATGAAGCCGGCAAACAGGTCATCTGTGACAGGTTTATGTATGCATTGACCTATTATGACGCCGAAAACGCCGGAAAAGTAAACTGACAGCGGGGACGCTTCATTTTTGTCATCAATGACCACTATAAACGGTCCTGCATTCCTGGGGTCCTGTCGCGGTGCATAATTTTCTCTCTTTTCGGGATCAGGCGGCCATAGAACCAAGATAGTTCTAACTCATGCCGCAGACCACCGAAGTCTCGAAAATCATGCATCCGCGCCACCCGCGGAATGCAGGAACCGTTTTCTTTGGGCAAAAGATGACAAAAATCAAGTGTCTCCACTGTCATTTTTCTTCAAATAGATGGTTTAAAAAGTTGCTTTAGTGTAGTAAAATATGTATTTGCAGTTACTTTGTGCTCTGACGGGCGCGCATGCACTTAAACTGATGTAAAAATGGCCTTTTTGAGGAGGTTTCATGACATCGGAAGTCAAGCTGACTGATTACATAGACAAGGAAATACTGCAAAAGATCCAGGACTCCTTTTCAGATATGACGGGCCTTGCGGCACTCACCACCAATGCCGACGGAACCGCTGTTACGGAAGGGTCCAGTTTCTGCCGTTTTTGCACCGAATTAAACAGAGGATGCCCGCTGGGAAACCAGCTGTGCGAATATTCCGACAAGACCGGTGCGATGATGACCCACTCCATGGGTAAGCCCACATTTTATACATGCCATGCGGGGCTTGTGGATTTTTCCGCCCCCATAATCATAAACGGAGAGATGATAGGATGTTTTGTCGGGGGTCAGGCGCTTACTTCGGAGCCGGACGAGCCTAAGGTCAAGGCGCATGCCGTTCAGCTGGGTGTGGATCCGGACGAATACTGGAAAGCTATCTGCGAGGTTCCCGTGATATCCGAGGACAAAGTCGGAAAAGCCATGGATTTCCTCTACACCATATCGGGAGTCTTGTCCGATATCGCCTACGGAAAATATAACTCCGACAGGGCTAAGGTAGAAATGGAGCATGCCGTCAAAATGAAGTCCGACTTTCTGGCCAACATGAGCCATGAGATAAGGACTCCCATGAATGCCGTTATCGGAATGGCGGAGATGGCACTCAGGGAAGATATTCCCGACAATGCCAGAAGCTATATCAACCAGATCAAATCATCCGGAAGAGCGCTTCTTACCATCATTAACGACATACTTGATTTTTCGAAGATCGAATCGGGCAAGATGGATATAAGCCCGGTAGAATATGAGCCCATGAGCCTGTTTAACGATGTTGCTAACATCATCATGACAAGGCTGATGGACAAAGAGATCGAACTGATCCTTAACATGAACGTGGATATGCCCCATCTGATCTATGGCGACAATGTAAGGATCCGCCAGATACTTATAAATCTGGCAAACAATGCGGTTAAATTCACCCGTTCGGGACAGGTGCGTTTCGTAGTTGATTTCACCTGGATCGACAGTGATAACATAATGCTCAGCGTAGCGGTAGAAGATACCGGAATAGGAATAAAGCCCGAGAATGTCGGTAAGATATTCGAATCTTTCTCACAGCTTGATTCCAAGAGAAACAGGGATGTTGAAGGATCCGGACTCGGACTTGCAATATCCAAGAATCTCCTGAATCTGATGAACGGAACGATACATGTCGAATCCGAATACGGCAGGGGATCGGTGTTTTCTTTTAAACTGCCTCAGAAGGTAGTTGATAAGACGCCCAGCATGAGCGTAAAGAATCCTTCGGGAGTTCTCGCCATAGGATTGTTTGAGAATATTTATCTCTCGGACGGATTCACCTGGGATGCTGCCAAACTCGGTGTATCGGTAATGAACCTTGCACTTGATGCCGATCTGCCCATGGCGTGCGACACATTCCGTAAGAGAAATCCCGGAAGAAAGCTCTTTGTTTTTATAGAGCAGGAACTGCTCACCGAAGAAAAGAAAGCATACTTCCGTAATAATCCCGACATATGTGCTGTTGCCGTTGTGGGATTCTTTGACAGGATAGAATCGGATCTTTCAAATCTTCTGGTCGTCAAGAAGCCGCTTTCGGCTATGAATATGGCGATGATTCTCAATCACGAGAAGGTTAACTACACCGTGACCGAGGAGCATGCGGATGAAGTGACGTTTACCGCACCGGATGCAAAGGTTCTTATTGTAGACGACAACTCGGTCAATCTGACCGTTTCCGAAGGACTTCTTGAGCCGCTTAAGATGAAGACCGAGACGGCTATCAGCGGCAAGGAAGCTATCCGTAAGATAGAAGAGACGCATTTCGACCTGATACTGATGGATCATATGATGCCCGAGATGGACGGCGTCGAGACCACCAGAATAATCAGGAGAATGTATCCCGATTATGACAATGTTCCGATCATAGCCCTTACCGCAAATGCGGTAAACGGAGTAAAGGAAATGTTCCTCTCCGAAGGCATGAATGATTTTGTGGCAAAGCCCATTGAATTAAGAGTCCTGGTCAGCAAGATCAGACAGTGGCTTCCTCCGGGGCTGATAGTTAAAGGCGGTTCTTCGAAGGAAGAAAACGATACGGATAAGGGTATGCCCGAAGAGGAAACAATCTCCGGATCCGGTGTTCTTGCGGATCTTGATACCGAAGAAGCCATGCGGCTTCTGGGAACGGAGAAATTGTTTAATGCGGTACTTGCCGAGTATACACGCACTATCCCCGAGAAAGTGGAGCGACTTGAAAAACTCTACCGTACGAGAAAGTGGGCCGATTACGCGATCGAAGTTCACGGACTCAAGAATGCATCGAGGCAGATAGGAGCCATAGAGCTTTCAGGCGTTTGCGCGGAACTTGAAAAAGCCGCAAGATCCGGAAGCGAAGAGACGATCATGCAGATACATGACGGAATGATCGAAAGGTACAGGAATTATGAGCCGGTACTCAAAAAATACCTGGCCGAACACGTAACTTGATCATAGTTACGCAATGTTAAGATTTTTTAGTTTTTTTCAAAACGTAAAAATACAACGAATTAATTTATTTTTTTGCAGGAGGTTTTTAAATGTATTCGCTTGATGAAGTAAAGAACGTAGACCCCGAGATCGCGCAGGCCATCGTTGATGAGCAGAACAGACAGAATTCACATCTGGAACTGATCGCATCCGAGAACTGGGTAAGCAAGGCTGTTATGGCAGCTATGGGAAGCCCTCTCACCAACAAATATGCCGAAGGATATCCCGGAAAGCGTTATTATGGCGGATGTGAGTGCGTTGACGTAGTTGAGGAACTCGCTAGAAACCGCGCTATGGAACTCTACGGATGCACATATGCAAATGTTCAGCCCCACTCCGGAGCACAGGCAAACCTTGCGGTTCAGTTTGCACTCCTTCAGCCCGGTGACACCATTATGGGCATGAACCTCGATCATGGCGGACATCTTACTCACGGTTCACCGGTCAATATTTCCGGAACTTATTTCAATGTTGTCCCTTACGGTGTTAACGATGAGGGATTCATCGACTATGACAAACTTGAGGAGATTGCTAAAGAGTGCAAGCCCAAGATGATCATCGCAGGTGCTTCCGCATATGCACGTACCATCGACTTCAAGCGTTTCAGAGAGATCGCCGATGAGGTTGGTGCATATCTTATGGTAGATATGGCTCACATTGCAGGACTTGTTGCTGCAGGAATTCATCCCAGCCCCATTCCTTATGCACATGTAGTAACCACCACCACTCACAAGACTCTTCGCGGACCCAGAGGAGGAATGATCCTTTCAAGCGCAGAGTTTGCCAAAGAGCACAAGCTCAACAAGGCAGTATTCCCCGGAATCCAGGGCGGACCTCTTATGCACGTTATCGCTGCAAAGGCAGTATGCTTCAAAGAGGCACTCGATCCTTCATTCAAGGTATATCAGCAGAATATCTATGACAACGCGCAGGCTCTTGCAAAGGGTCTTATCTCAAGAGGTCTTAAGATCGTATCGGGCGGAACCGACAACCACCTGATGCTCCTTGATCTCACTCCTTTCAATGAGACCGGCAAGGAGATCGAGGCTCTGCTTGATGAGGCACATATCACTGCCAATAAGAACACCATTCCCAACGATCCTCAGAAGGCTAATGTCACAAGCGGTATCAGACTCGGTACTCCCGCTGTTACCTCAAGAGGTCTTAACACCGATGATATGGATCAGCTCGCTGAAGCTATCAGCATCATTGTTAAGGAGAAGGAAGCAGGCGTTGAGAAAGCAAAGGCTATCGTAATGGCCCTTACAGAGAAGTACCCTCTGAATAAATAAGTAATTGACTGGAGACTGAAATGATTCAAGTAGCTGTATTCGGATACGGAACCGTAGGAAGCGGAGTTGTGGAAGTTATCGACCGCAACAATTCATACGTTTCCGATAATTCGGGAGACAAGGTTAACGTTAAATACATACTCGATCTTCGTGATTTCCCCGGAGATCCCAATGAGTCTAAGATCGTGCATGACGTAGATGTTATTATAGGTGATCCTGAAGTATCTATCGTCTGCGAGACCATGGGAGGAGTCGGAGCCGCTTACAAATTTACCAAAGCTGCTCTCGAGAAGGGAAAGAGCGTATGCTCATCCAATAAGGAGCTTGTTGCCAAGCACGGCGCCGAGCTTATTCAGGTTGCTAAGGCTCACGGATGTGCATATCTTTTCGAAGCAAGCGTAGGCGGAGGCATTCCTGTTCTCAGAACACTTACCACCGCACTCACCGCAGAGAGGATCACAAGGATCGCAGGTATCCTTAACGGTACCACCAATTTCATTCTGACCAAGATGGAGCAGGACGGTGCCAATTTTTCCAACACTCTTAAGATCGCACAGGATCTCGGATATGCAGAGAAGGATCCTACCGCTGATATCGAGGGACATGACACTGCCAGAAAGATTTCCATTCTTTCTGACATTATGTCGGGACATTTTGTTGATTCTGATGCTGTTTCCACCGAAGGAATCACCAAGATCACAAGCTCCGATATTTCCATAGCTTCAAAAGCCGGATACAGCATTAAACTCCTCGGACTTGCATCCAGAAATGAGGATGACAGCGTAAGCACGATGGTAGCACCTTTCCTCGTTGCAAAGTCACATCCCATTGCAGGTGTAAACGATGTATTCAATGCGGTATTCGTAACCGGTAACATGCTCGGTGAGACCATGTATTACGGAAAAGGCGCAGGAAAGCTTGCAACCGCAAGTGCAGTTGTTGCGGACGTCATCGACGCTGCAAGAAAAGGATCTTCCTGCATGTATAAGGGATGGGATGAAACTCCCGTTAAGGCGGCTTCTCTGTCCGATTCCGAGTACAGATTTTTCGTAAGATGTTCATCAGGCGATGCAGAGGCTGTTAAGGCAGAATTTGCAGGTGCGGGAGAGAGCATCACCGCAGGATCCGAGACCGGATTTATTACAGATAAGATGACTCAGTCGGAATTCGATGCCGTATCGTCCAAGCTGGGCATCAGAATACTCGGCAGCATCAGGGTATATGAATAATATTGGAAAGAGGATTATGAAAAAATGGCAAAGGTAGTAAAATTCGGCGGCAGCTCACTTGCTTCAGCCGAGCAGTTCAAGAAGGTCGGCGATATCATCAGAGCGGACGAGGAGAGAAGATATGTTGTTCCCTCAGCTCCCGGTAAGAGATCTCCCAGAGATACCAAAGTTACCGACATGCTCTACAATCTCTATGACAGTGTTTCGGATGAGAGAAGCTTTGCGGAGTGCCTTAAGAATATCCGCGCAAGATACGATGAGATCATAAACGGACTCGGACTTAAACTTGATCTTACTGAAGAGTTCGATCTTATCGCTAAGAACCTTAAAGCAGGAGCTGACAAGGATTATGCCGCATCCAGAGGAGAGTATCTCAACGGACGCGTAATGGCTGCATATCTCGGATATGAATTCCTTGATCCCGCAGAGTATATTATCTTTGACAAGAAAACAGAAAATTACGATTCCGAGAAGACTTACAAGAATCTCGGAAAGAAACTTGAAAAGGTTGAGAGAGCCGTTATTCCCGGATTCTACGGAGCATATCCTGACGGCACTGTTAAGACTTTCTCAAGAGGCGGATCCGATATCACAGGTTCCATCGTTGCCCGTGCGATCCATGCCGATGTTTACGAGAACTGGACCGATGTATCCGGATTTATGGTGACCGATCCCAGGATCATCAAGAATCCTGCCAAGATCGAGACCATTACTTACAGAGAACTCAGAGAGCTCGCATACATGGGAGCCGGAGTTCTTCATGAGGATGCCATCTTCCCCGTAAGACAGGAAGGCATTCCCATCAATATCAGAAATACCAATGACCCCGGAGATGACGGAACATGGATCGTAGAGACCACTTCCAAGAAGTCCAAGTATGTCATTACCGGTATTGCAGGCAAGAAGGGATTCTGCGCCGTTAACGTTGATAAAGATATGATGAACTCCGAGATTGGATTCGGAAGAAGAGTTCTTCAGGCATTTGAGGAGAACAATATCTCTTTTGAGCACCTTCCTTCCGGTATCGATACCATGACCGTATTCGTACATCAGGATGAGTTCAGGGATAAGGAGCAGAGTGTTGTTTCCGCTATCCGCAGAATGACAGATCCCGATACCATTGATATCGAGTCGGATCTTGCACTTATTGCAGTCGTAGGACGCGGTATGAAATCAACCAGAGGAACTGCGGGAAGAATTTTCTCGGCACTTGCTCATGCACATGTCAATGTTAAGATGATCGATCAGGGTTCATCCGAGATCAATATCATCATCGGTGTTGCCAATTCCGATTTCGAGACGGCTATCAAGGCCATCTACGATATTTTTGTCGAGACAAAAATGTAAAGTTTTCAATTTTCCGGGGGACTCCTCCGGATAAAAGGAGCTGAGATTTTGAGCAGACATAAGAAGAAAAACAGGAAGAACAACTCTTCACAGACAAGTGAGGAGATCAAGAACAAGGTAACGGATGAAGTGACCGAAGAGGAAACCTCATCCGAAACCGAAGAGACAGATTCCGAAGGAACCGTGACCGAAGAATCTGCATCCGAAGAAGTACCTGCAGAAGATGCTTCACCCGAAGCATCATCCGAAGAGGAATCTCCCGAGGAGCAGACTTCCGAAGAAGAAACACCTTCCGATGAAACTCAGGATGAAAAAATCTCGGAAGATGCTGATGTCCGGGAGGCTTTGGCTTCTGCGGAAAGTGAAGATTCCGAGAATAAGACATCCGAAGAAAAGTCTTCCGAAGAAACAGATTCCAAGTCGGAAAAATCACAGAAAAAAGAGAAAAAAGAAAAGAAAGTAAGCCGTGATGCTCTCAGGGAACAGACCGAAAATGAGAGGATAAGGCGCGAAGCCAGACACAGAAAGCGTATCCGTCAGCAGGTTACCGCATATGTGATACTGGTTATTATTCTTGCACTCATAGGATGCGGTCTCTTTTTCGGAATAAAGTTTTTTGTGAATATAGCCAGGGAAAGAAGTGCAGCACAGGCAGCGGCGGAACTTGAAGCTCAGCAGCAGCTTGAAGCTCAGGCACAGGAGCAGGCTCAGACGGAGCCTGTAAACGAAGAGCCTCCCGCACCAACCGTCGAAGACCTCGGTCCCACACCTTTGGAGCAGCTCGATGCGCTTATTGCTTCCGATATTTCGTCAATGACTCTGGAAGAGAAGATTCAGGGACTTATGTTCATCACTCCCGAATCGATCACGGGTGTTGACCGTGTAATGATCGCCGGTGAAGGTACCGCAGCGGCACTTTCGGATTTCTGCCCCGGGGGAATCATCTATTCTGCGAAAAATGTAACCAATGCCAACCAGTTCTCGGAAATGATGGCAACAACTTCAACACTTGTAAGCCGTCCCGTATTCCTCGCAACTTCCGAGACCGGACTCAATGAATCCGGACTTGTGGGAGCCGGGGTCATCACATCATCCATGACACCCGCAGATGCGGCAGCAACGGGTGATGTAGAGCAGGTTGTAAATGTAGGTATAAATGTAGGCGTAGGACTTCACAGCGTGGGAATTACGGTTGATTTTGCACCTGTGGCAGACCTTTCCGTTACCGCAGGCGGAATCGGAGCAAATGCTTCTTACGGTAACGATGCTGCGGCAATTACGCCCTATGTAACGGCTATGGCAGACGGACTTACCCAGTCGGGCGTAACACCTGTTTACAGGTATTTTCCCAGCCTTGCCGCATGTGCTCAGAATCCTCTCTGGGGAAGAGCAGTGTGTGACAGAAGCATTGAAGATTTCAGAAGCAACGAGTTCCAGGTATGGCTTTCAGCCATCAATGCAGGAGCTTCAATGATCCAGATGAGTAATGTCATCTATCCTTCCATTGACAGTGATTCGCTTCCTTCATCACTTTCGGACAAGACCGTAACCGGAGTCCTTCGTGATGAGCTTAAATACGACGGAGTCATTATCAGCGGACCTTTAAGCGATGCGGCGATCACTTCGTACTATACGGCCTCTGATGCGGCTGTAATGGCCCTTAAAGCGGGTTGTGACATGATTTATTCATCTCCCGATCCCAGAGCCGCAGTACAGGGCATTTTGGACGCTGTAGCGGAAGGCGTTATCTCAGAGCAGAGAATTGACGATGCGCTGACAAGAATCTACAGAGTAAGATATGCCGATGAGCTCGAAAGACTCAGAGGAGAGTATGAACAGGCTGCTGCTTCCATGGGAGTCGATCTCACCGGAGTTCAGTATTGATCAAAAAATTATGATTAGATTTATCCTCACCACAACAGATACAGTCACTACCACATCCGTGAACACTACTCAGGGATCTGTTTCTGCTACGCATGATGAGGAAGAAGTTTTGTATAGAACGTAATCTCAGCTATACAGCTTATATGTATCCAAAGCCTCATCAAGCGAAAGTTTGATGAGGCTTTTTTTATTAAGAGAGGAGCAGATATGAAATACGCGATTGAACTGTACTTTGACCATGAAACCGAACAAAAACTGTTTGAGTATCCGAAGCTATTGGATAAGGAAAAATTGAGCAGTAAATATCTGGAGTGGAAAACAAGACCGCATGTGACACTGGCTTGTTTTAACGATGTGGATGAGGAAAAGTGCAGGCACATAATGGAAGATTTTGCGTCATCACATGCCGCTTTATTTGCTTATATAGGGTCACTTGGTTTCTTTACGGATACCAGAACTATATTTGCTTCTCCTGTTATGAACTGCAGTATGTATGATATACAAAGAGAGATTCACGGTATGATGAGCGATTTCGATACATCCGGGCACGAATGGTATCTGCCGGACAGATGGGTGCCTCATTGTGCACTGGCACTTATGTCTGAAGATGATGCGGAAGCGTTCTTTAAGGCAGGAGATTTGATTATACGCAGATTTGAAAAAGTCGCCGGAAAGTTTTCATCTATCGGTTTGGTAAAGATTTCTTTTCCGGTAGAGGAGATATTCACGGTAGATCTTCAAGGTTAAAAAGTATTATTGATGCAGGGAAAAAATATTGATATAGGAGTTTTGAAATGGGAGAGGTTTTTAGTGTAAAGGACAGACAAAATACTTTTGATGATATCGTATCTGCTGCTAAAGAATGCGACAAAATTATATCCCTGGTCCAAATAGGATCCGGGGCTGTGGGATATCATGATGAAAAGTCCGATCTGGATTTTGTGGTAGCACTTGATTCAGGTGATTCCATGCCGGAAGTAATGGATTTTATGCATCAAAGGATAAGCGATAAATATGATGTTCTTTGGTTCAAGCAGGATGAATCCAGGCATATTCAGGTTTATGTATTAAAGAACCTGTTGGAGATAGACATCGGGTATGGCGGTTACCTGAATGCGGCAGCATTAAAGCCGAATTTTAAAGTTATCTATGATAAATCGGGTACTGTTGAGGCTAAAATGACAAGGTCAAGAGAGTTTATAGATGACAGAATATTCGGAGATAAGTTTAAAAAGGATATAGAGTCGGTTCGGGATACTTTCTGGTTCCATCTGATGCATGCAGCTGTAGCCGTTAATCGCGGTAATTTTCTACGGGCGATCGGGGAGCTTGAATTTGTCAGGAATCAGTATATTGATCTGCTTGGGGACTGCTACAGGTTAGAAAGCAGATATAACCATGATATGGATAAGCTGCCGGAAGAAGTAAAAGACAAAATCAGAAGCACATATGTGGTCAGCGAAAACCCTCAGGATATGTGGAAGAATATTTATAATCTGACTCATCTGCTGTATAAAGAGCTGGAAGATTACGAGGTTCCTGTTTCTCGGGAATTGCTTCTGGGGTATTATAACAGCTTTAAATAGTTGCGGAAAAAATAATAATCCCTCAACCGTATAAAATTCCGGGGTTTAGGCATAAAAAAAGAGCGATAGACGGGGCTCGAACCCGCGGTCTCCACCTTGGCAAGGTGGCGCTTTACCAACTAAGCTACTATCGCATGTCTGCTTCAGACGACATGTGTTAATATACTAAAAAGCAGACTCTTTGTCAACAAGATTTTGAAAAAACTTTTTGACTAATGTTTTTCAGGCTTTAACTTCTTCTTTGTTCTCTTTTTTCTCGGGGATACAGAGGAGAGAAGCAAGCTTTGCGGGAGCCTTTTTCTCGACTATGCTCCAGATCATAAATGAGATGATCGCACAGCAGGTTCCGGTGATTATTCCCGCAAGAACATCGGTGGGATAATGAACTCCTACATAAAGTCTTGAAAAAGCTATCAAAAATGCCATAATAATTGAAGGTATTCCGAGCTTCTTGGGTCCCTTTACGAGGAAGACGACCGCAGCCGCAAATGATGCTCCGGAATGTCCGGAAGGAAATGACCAGTCGCTCTGTTCTTCAATGAGGAGCTTAAGCCCCTGACCGCCGATGGTCTCGGGTAAGTAAGGCCTCGGCCTTGCGACAAGGTTTTTGATGATCGCGTTATTTATTACAACCGACATTACAAGCGCTATACCCGCCATGATTCCGATAGGTCTTGTTTTCTTAAAGAAGCAAAGGATGATGGCTATGAGGATCCAGAAGATTCCTTTATCACCCAGATGAGTGATGAGTTTCATGATGGGAGTGAGAACATCGTTTCTTACGTTTTCCTGAAGGAAGAGCAGAAACTGTCCGTCCCAGGGCATGTTTAAAAGTGCGTCCATATTATTATTCCTTTCGATACGGGCGTGGCCCGTTTACTTAACAGTCTTTAGACCGACTGAAATATAATAACACATACAGAGGTTTTTATGTACGATAATGTTCAGGTTATAATACCGTCGCTTAATCCCGACGAAAAGCTTGCGAAAACCGCTGCGGGAATGATAGAAAAAGGATTTACCGATGTCATACTTGTGGATGACGGTTCCGATGAAGCCCACAGAGTAGAATTCGGCAAGATCAAAGAAACTTTCCCCGATAACATCACCGTTTTGGTGCATGAAGTCAATAAGGGTAAGGGAAGAGCTATGAAGACGGCCTTCGAATACGTAATGAAAGAGAGAAAAGACTCTCTCGGAGTAGTTACCGTGGACGGAGACGGACAGCATACCCCCGATGATGCCGCAAAATGTATCGATGCTATGATCGAAAAGAATGCGTTCATCATAGGATGCAGGGATTTTTCACTTCCCCAGGTTCCTTTGCGGAGCAGACTCGGTAATGTCATTACCAGAAATGTGTTCAGATATGTCTGCGGAATTAAGGTTTCCGATACTCAGACCGGCCTTCGTGCCGTTCCCGCCTCACTTCTTGAGTACATGACCCAGGTGGACGGTGACAGATACGAATATGAGACCAACCAGCTCTTAAAGATCGGTTCGGATCATATCGCCTATTCCGAAGTTCCCATAGAAACGGTCTATATCGACGATAATCAGACTTCGCATTTCCATCCCTTAAGGGATTCCGCAAGAATATACGGAGTTATACTTAAATTTGCCGCAAGCAGTGTAATTTCGTGTATAATAGATATAGTTTCATTCAGGGTGATACTCTTTTTTGTACCGCGTATCATCGAAGAGGCCTTAAGAAGCTCGATAGCGGGCGTTCTGGCTCGTATCATATCGGCAACATGTAATTTCCTCATCAACAAAAAGGTTGTATTCGGAGCTAAGGGAAATTCCGCAAGAAGCGCAGTCAGGTATTTGATCCTGGCATTATGCCAATTGGGTGCTTCGCTTGGCCTTGTTGCGTTGTTTACGGAAGTGTTTAGTGCCGGTGACTGGCTGAAAACACTTATCAAGATAATTGTAGATACCGTTCTGTTTTTCGTGAGCTTCAAGATTCAGAGAAACTGGGTATTCAAAAAATAAGACAGGCGTATATCCGCCTGTCCGCAGAAAGGTTAGATCGTTAAAATGTCTAAGGTTGAAAACAGTTCCGGCTCAGGTTTAAGAGCCGCAAAGATCGTATTAAAGGTATTCTTAAGATTCTTCGCAATTCTCGGAGTTACAGTCGCACTTGTGCTTATCCTTCTTGTGGGTGCATGCTTTCTTGCCATGCATGGTCCGAGCCCCGCATTCAGAAGTCAGTTTGCAATGTTTGCGTATGAGACCAGTGCACTAAAATGGCTTCCCAGGCTTTTCCTCGGAAATGAGCGTTTCGAGACGATCATCGCCGAAAATACAATGCCCGAGGTGGAAGACGGTACCTCTTCAAATACCGATCTGATCCAGATCGTCGACACACCCGTTGACGGTGAGGACGTTAAGCCCATCATCATCGAGGAGATAAACGGCGGAACCTATCACGGATATATGATGATCATTCAGGATCCTTCAACGGTATTTGTAGGAACCGTGGAACAGTTTGCACAGACGGACGGAGACGTTGTTAAGAAGTTCTGCGACCGTTATTCGGCCATCGCCGGCGTAAACGGCGGAGAATTCGTGGATATGGGTTCTTATAGCTATACCGCATGTCCTGTCGGCGGAGTTATCTCTCAGGGCGTTCCCGTATATGAAAATAATGATATCGGCAAGTGGAATCTTGTCTGTATGACAAATGACAACAAGCTGATCCTTCTCAAGGGATATTCCGTATCCCAGGCTGTTTCCATGGGCGTAAGAGATGCGGTCCACGTAAAGCATGAGACCGGTCCTTTCCTCATCATCGACGGTGAGCCTCTCGAAGTTCCCAGCGTTGATGTATACGGAGGAGGTAAGAATCCCCGTACAGCCATCGGACAGCGTGCGGACGGTGCGATACTTATGTGCTGCATCGACGGACGTCAGGCATCCAGCCTCGGCGCTACATTCAAAGAGATGATCGATATCATGCAGGATTACGGTGCGATAAATGCCGCATGTCTTGACGGCGGTACCTCCACCCAGATGGAATATAACGGAATCACCGTTAATAATCCTTATTCTCCTACGGGACCCAGAAGATGTCCAACTGCATTCTTAGTTATGAGCACTCCTGAGAATTCCTCTTATGATGCTCTTGCGATCATGAACGGGGAGGAAGGCTGATGAGTAACGGATATAAGAAAAAGAGCTTTTTTAAGATCGGATTATTGATTTATTTTCTGCTTGGACTTGTGGGAATATTCTTTTTCCTGCGCTGGTTCAACGGCTACCTGAAAGCGTATGAATCGGCACTTCCCGCAACGGGCATAGCGGAAGTAAGAGATGCTTTCGAGAGAGGCGCCATCGAGGAAGTAATGAGCGGTGAAAATCTCGTAACCGAATCCGCTTACTACAATATTTTCGATTACGAAGCACATATCAAGGAACTTATCGTCGGAAAAGAGATCACTGTCGAGGAATCCTCACAGTCATCCGCAGAGGTGCCCAGATATGTGATCAAAGCAGAGGGAGAGCCCGTTACCGATGTAACGCTCAGGGTTGTGGGACAGAATGATTACGACATGGATATCTGGGGATATGACAAGTTCTATCCCGATCAGTATCTGATGTCGAACGAGGAATATACCATCACTGTTCCCTCCGACTTTACAGTCAATGTATCCGGAAGAAATCTTACGAGTGCGGATATCAAGAAGGACGAAAACGGAAATGCGGTTGTAAGCGGTATCGATGTAATATCAAACGTTGCAGCATACATGAATTACGTTCCCACATTTACCACCTATTCCGTAAGAGGACTTTGGAACGATCCCGTTGTTACCGCTAAGGCTGCCGACGGAAGCACCGTAACTCTCGATTGTAACGGAACCGATTACAGTGCTCCCCTTCAGACGGATGAGAGTGTCATGGCGGAGATCAATGCACTGATCCCTACCATAGTTGATGCTTACGGAAAACACTTCATCGGAGTTAACTCGGGTGCGGTATATAATTACCTTCTTCCCGATTCCGAATACAGAGCTTCGCTTTCAACTGCGATGACGAATTTCTATCCCACCTCACACATCACTTCTTACGATTATTACAATGTGAGTGCGGATAACTTCATTACTTATTGCGACAATTGCGTATCTGCCAATATTACTTTCGATCTTGTGGTCAGATTCAATTCGACCGCATATCAGACCAAGAATGAGGGCAGTAATGCAGTATGGGTTTTCATTAAGCAGAACGGTACCTGGTATCTTGCGGATGTTCCCAGACAGGAACCCAGAACTCTTGAGGATGCCGGTATAACGGATTAACTCTTTTCAAGGAGGCAGTCTATGAAGCTTATATTTGTCGGAGCAGCACATGAAGTAACGGGAAGCTGTCATTACCTGAATGCATGCGGCAAGAACATTCTTGTCGACTGCGGTATGGAACAGGGAATCGATACTTTCGAAAATGTTCCCCTTCCGGTGCCCGAAGCACAGATCGATTACGTATTCTTAACTCACGCGCACATCGACCACTCGGGATTGTTGCCTCTCCTTTATGCAAGGGGATTCAGGGGACAGATCTTTGCAACCGATGCAACCTGCGATCTTTGCTCTATAATGCTTCGCGACTGTGCTCACATCCAGCTTATGGATGCGGAGTACAAAAACAGAAAAGGCCGTCGTACCAAGGACATGCCTGTTGTGGAGCCTCTCTACACCATGGAGGATGCAGAGGGTGCCATCAGAAGACTGGTAGCATGCCATTATGACACTATTGTCGATATTTGCGACGGTATTCAGATAAGATTTACGGACATCGGACATCTCCTCGGTTCCGCAAGTATCGAGGTATGGATAACCGAAGAGAATAATTCCAAGAAGATCGTATTTTCCGGTGATATCGGAAACAGCGGACAGACTCTTATCAAGGATCCCAAGCCTACTACCGAAGCCGATTACGTAGTAATGGAATCAACTTACGGTGACAGGGATCACCCTCCCGTAGAAGGTGATTTTGAAACTCAGCTTGCGGATATCATTCAGGAGACATTTGATAAAGGCGGAAATGTCGTAATTCCTTCCTTTGCCGTAGGGCGTACTCAGGAACTTCTGTATTATCTCAGAAGGATCAAGGTTGGAAGAAGGATCAAGGGACACGAGAATTTCGCAGTATATGTCGACTCACCTCTTGCAGTTGACGCGACGGAGATCTTCACAGCAAACCGTATGGATTGCTTCTCGGAAGAAGCAATGTCTCTTGTAAAGCAGGGTATCAACCCGATTTCTTTTGCGGGACTTAAGCTTGCGATCACCAGTGAAGAATCCAAGAACATTAACTTTATCGAAGAACCCAAGGTGATTATTTCCGCATCGGGTATGTGTGAAGCGGGACGTATAAGACACCATTTAAAGCACAACCTGTGGAGACCTGAGTGTACGATCCTTTTCGTCGGTTATCAGGCGAACGGAACTCTCGGAAGAGCCATTGTTGAAGGTGCGGAGACTGTTAAACTCTTCGGTGAAGAGATTGAGATAAGAGCGCAGATAAAGCAGCTCAAAGGACTTTCCGGACATGCGGGTAAATCAGGCCTTATCTGGTGGATCTCACAGTTTACCGAAAAGCCCAAGAAGGTATTTATAGTTCACGGTGAAGATGCGGTTGCGACCCAGTTTGCCGAGACTCTTAAGATAGAATACGGACAGCGTGCGGTAGCCCCTTACAGTGGATCGGAATTCGATCTTGCGGCAGGAAGATTTACCTATGAAGCTGCTCCCGTTAAGAAGGCCAAGAAAGCAGGAAAGACCGTATCCGGTGTTTATGCACGTCTTGTTGCCGCAGGTCAGAGACTTATGGCCATCATCAAAGGTATGGACGGATATCCCAACAAGGATGTCGGAAAGTTCGCAGACCAGATCACTGCCCTTTGCGAGAAGTATGATGACAGGAAATAAAAGGTGGTTTTACAAGTATGAGTTATGCAGATGAAGTATTTAAACAGACGTGCCGTGATATTCTTGAGAACGGTACCAGCACAGAGGGACAGAAAGTAAGACCTCACTGGGAAGACGGAACTCCCGCATACACTATCAAGAAATTCGGCGTTGTAAACAGATACGATCTGTCCAAGGAATTCCCTATCATGACTCTTCGCCGTACCGGACTTAAATCCGCAACGGACGAACTTCTTTGGATATGGCAGAGGAAGAGCAACAACATCCATGATCTTCATTCCCATATCTGGGATGAGTGGGCTGATGAGGACGGCTCCATCGGCAAGGCATACGGATACCAGATGGCTGTTAAGCATAAGTATCCCGAAGGCATGATGGATCAGGTTGACAGAGTTATCTATGATCTTAAGCACAATCCCTTCTCCAGAAGGATCCTGACCAATATCTATGTTTTCCAGGATCTTCATGAGATGAATCTCTACCCTTGTGCTTATTCCATGACATTCAATGTCACTCAGAAAGAGGGAGATGACAAGCTTACCCTGAATGCAATTCTCAACCAGCGTTCTCAGGATATGCTTGCCGCGAATAACTGGAACATAGTCCAGTATGCGGTTCTGGTGCATATGCTTGCGCAGGTATGCGATATGAGAGTCGGAGAGCTTGTACACGTCATTGCCGACTGTCACATCTATGACAGACACATTCCTCTTATCGAGGAGATGCTGGGGAGAGAACCCCTGCCTGCTCCAAAGTTCATCCTGAATCCCGATGTACATGATTTTTACAAATTCACATCGGATGATGTTTCACTCGAGAACTATCAGCACCACGAGCAGATCAAAAACATTCCCATCGCGATC
>JAEEGI010005370.1_pt1 | contig 29524 bp, 24 predicted proteins | sample 8958751 | NCBI WGS metagenome assembly JAEEGI01 (sample SAMN16246545, study PRJNA631951) | gut metagenome | biome: gut microbiome; feature: rumen; material: KS-attached | host: Bos | place: Iran: Karaj | collected 2018-10 | reverse complement strand
ACGTACCTTTGAGCTGACGCTCGAAGTTAGGCTGCATCTCGGAAATACAAAAAAAAAAGGTTTTATTTGGTATTTCGCTCGATTTACACTAACTTTGCAGCACAATTTTAATTATGGGAAAAGGTAAGTTAGCTAAATTTGCGGACATGGAAACGTATGAAAACGTATTCCAATATCCGTATTCAGTAATAGAGAATGTGCCCTTCGAGATGAAAGGTCACTGGCATGAGCAATATTTCAAGAACAACAACCCTATCGTGCTCGAACTCGGGTGTGGAAAGGGAGAATATACCGTGGAACTCGCAAAACTCTATCCCGATGTCAACTTCATTGGTGTCGACATCAAGGGAGCCCGCATGTGGACTGGAGCCACCCAGGCTCTCAACGAAGGACTGAAGAACGTGGCCTTCCTTCGCACCAACATCGAGATTATCGAACGGTTCTTCGCGCAAGATGAGGTAAATGAGATTTGGCTCACTTTCAGCGATCCTCAGATGAAGAACCCCCGCAAGCGCCTCACATCTACCTATTTCATGGAGCGCTATCGCAAATTCCTGGTCGACGGTGGTCTTATTCACTTGAAGACCGATTCCAACTTCCTCTTCACCTACACCACCTATATGGTAGACGGCAACCAGCTGCCCGTCGTTTTCCGCACAGAAGACCTCTACCATGATGAGCGTATCGACGAAGGCACGAAGAAGATACTCTCCATCCAGACCTATTATGAGTCAATGTGGATAGCTCGCGGTCTGAACATCAAATACCAGAAATGGCAGCTACCACGCACAGGTGAACTCAAAGAGCCCGATGTAGAAATAGAACTCGACGACTACCGTTCCTACCATCGCTCTAAGCGCAGCAGCCTCGAAAAAGCGAAATAAAAGGGTAAACAGGTAAAATAGTAAAAAAGTAAGAAATGACGTTATATCCCCAATTGATTATGGATGCCCTGGCAACGGTGACGTATGCCGGCACTAAGAAAAACCTTGTAGAAAGCGGCATGGTGGCCGATACCCCTGCTGTATCAGCGCCCCAGCAAGAGGGCCAGCCATGGAAAGTAAAGGTTGTGCTCGAGTTTCCTCGCGACACCGATCCATTCCTGAAGTCTACCGTTAAGGCTGCCGAGGCAGCTATTAAATACCACTGCGGCAAAGATGTCGAGGTCACCATCGAGACTGAGTTCAAGACCGCTCCACGCCCTGAGGTCGGACAGATGCTGCCTGGCGTGAAGAATATCATTGCCGTCAGTTCTGGAAAGGGAGGCGTTGGAAAAAGCACAGTCTCCGCCAACCTTGCCATCGCCCTGGCACGCCTCGGCTATAAGGTCGGTCTGCTCGATACCGATATCTTCGGCCCTTCCATGCCAAAGATGTTCAATGTAGAAGACGAGCGTCCCTACGCCATCAAGAAAGACGGTCGCGACCTCATCGTGCCTGTCGAGAAATACGGTGTCAAGCTCTTGAGTATCGGCTTTTTCGTCTCACCCACCACAGCCACCCTTTGGCGTGGCGGCATGGCAACAAGCGCTTTGAAGCAGCTCATTGCCGATGCTGACTGGGGCGAGCTCGACTACTTCATCCTCGACACTCCTCCAGGCACCAGCGACATTCACCTGACACTCCTTCAGACGCTCTCCATCACAGGAGCCGTCATCGTCAGCACCCCACAGCAGGTAGCCCTGGCCGATGCTCGCAAGGGTATCGATATGTATCGCAACGACAAGGTGAATGTACCCATCCTCGGCCTCATCGAGAACATGGCATGGTTCACCCCTGCCGAACTTCCAGAGAACCGTTACTACATCTTCGGTAAGGAAGGGTGCAAGCAACTGGCAGAAGAGATGCAAGTACCCCTGCTGGCCCAGATACCATTGGTTCAGAGCATCTGCGACAATGGCGATGCAGGAACTCCTGCCGCTCTCAACAACGACAGCGCCACAGGTCTGGCTTTCATCAATCTGGCTCAGGCTGTTGTCACTGTTGTGAACCGTCGCAACAAAGAACAGCCCAAGACCAAGATTGTCGGCAAGGACTAAGCACACACATTTCGAGAACGACACATTAGTTTCTGCCCCTACAGATATGGTGGACACGTCAGGTATCGCTGTTTTCTCGGTTAGAAAAGGGTGGTTTCTTACTGAGAAAACAGTGTTTTCCTTAGGAGAAAACAGCGTTTTCCAACGGAGAAAAGAACGGAAAACTACATTTCCTCGTCAAGTCGGTGACGCCAGAGGTACTTACGGGTCTCGTGGACGAGGATGCCATTGAGGCAGAGTAGCGACACAAGGTTAGGGATGGCCATGAGGGCGTTCATACAGTCGGCGAGGTTCCACACCACGGCGAGGTTCATGATACTGCCTGCAAAGACGGCCAGCATATAAAGCACACGGAACGCGATGACCCAGCGCCTTCCCTTCAGATACTCCACAGCCCTTTCGCCATAGTAGCACCAGCCCAGGATGGTTGAGAAGGCAAAGGTGAGCAGACCGAACGTGAGCAGAGGCGTTCCCACCACGGGAATCTTAGAGAAGGCTGCCTTGGTGAGGGTGGCGCCGTTTGCGAATGAGATGTCAGGATAGGCTATGACGCTGCTGACGATGACCAGTCCTGTCAGGGCGCAGATGACCACGGTGTCCCAGAAGGTACCACTCGACGAGACGAGGGCCTGACGCACAGGGTTGCGCGTCTGAGCAGCTGCTGCCACGATGGGAGCAGAACCCATACCACTCTCGTTGGAGAAGAGTCCACGGGCAATACCAAAGCGGGCGGCCATCATGACCGTAGAGCCGATGAAACCGCCACCAGCGGCCTCAGGACTGAAAGCAGCGCGACAGATGAGCTGCAGGGCTGGCCACAGATATTCTGCATTCACGAAGAGGATATACACACAGCCCAGGATATAGAGGAAGGCCATGACAGGCACCAGCATGCCGCACACACGGGCGATGCTCTTCACGCCGCCAAGAATCACAGCCCCCGTCATCAGACAGACGAACACACCCGTGACGTAGGGCGATATGCCATACGACTCGTGAGCCACAGTAGCGATGGCGTTAGCCTGAACGGTATTACCGATGCCAAACGAGGCAATGGCAGTAAATAGGGCGAAAAGCACCGCGAGCCACTTCCACCCCAAGCCACGCTCCAAGGCATACATGGGTCCGCCAAGCATCTTGCCTTTTGGAGTCTTGACACGATATTTGATGGCGAGCAGGCCCTCGGCATATTTCGTTGAGATGCCAAACACACCCGTGAGCCAGCACCATAGTACGGCGCCGGGTCCTCCAAGGGCAATGGCTGTAGCCACACCCACGATGTTACCCGTTCCGATGGTGGCAGCAAGGGCTGTGGCCAGCGAGCCAAACTGCGACACGTCTCCAGTGGCGTCAGGGTCTTTCTTGACCGACAGGCGGATGGCCTTGAAGATATAACGCTGTGGGAAACGCAGGCGGATGGTGAGAAACAGGTGCGTACCCAACAGGAGGATGATCATCGGCCATCCCCATAGCAGGCCACTGAGTTCAGTCAGGAATTCGTTGAGCCAGTACATATCGTATTTTGTTTAATGTTTGATTATCGTCTCCTTCAACTGCTTGCGCACAGCCTTCTTACGTCGCAGATACTCCAGGCGCTCCTTGGCATGCTGATTTGAGAGGCGCAGCTGATGGCCATACACCAGACAGGCTGCTCCCATATAGGCAGCCACCTGAATCCAGAGATAGCGCAGCTCAGGAGCCACGTCGCCCAGCGTACCGCCCATCGTGTTCATTCGCACGAAAGCCCTGACGCCATAGGTACTCGGAAAGAGCCACGACACCCCCTGCCAATAGCCTGGGATGTTGGACTGCGGCCACGAGATGCCACTGAGGAACAGTAGCGGCAGTGATACGAACACCACAATCAGCATGACGTTCTCACGATAGCGCACCAGGCACGAGACTGTCATGCCGAAAAACACGCAGGCCAAGACGTAGGGTGTCATCATGGCAAGCATATTCTGCCACGAGGCCAGTTGTGGGAAGTGGAACAGCCGAGGCACAACCAGTGTGAGGAAAGCGCCCATCACAGCATAGACCATAAGATAGGCCAGTGCCTTGCCACTGACGATGCGCCCCACCCCGCTATAACAGGGATGGATAGGTATGAGGTCGCCATAACGGTTGCGCTCACGAGCCGTACCAGCAGCCAGTCCGATACCCAGCACCAGTGTCTGCTGCAGGATAAGTATCAGCACTGCAGGCAGAATAGACGAGCCATAGCCTGCGCTGGGGTTGAAGATAGGCACATCTTCAAAATCGAGCGGACGCGTGGTGATCATATCCTCACGAGCGGTATAGTTGCCCGACACCTGTTTCTGTATCTCTGCGCCCATCTGCTGACTCACCATCATGGCGGTCTGGTAGATGGCTTTATAGGTGAGCATCAGCGCCATGTCGCAGTACACACTGACGGTGCCCTGCTCCATGCGATTCAGTTTTGTTGCGAAGTCCTCAGGTATGAGATATATACCCTTCACCACCTGACGGCTCACAAGCGACTGGGCATCGTCGAGATCCTCGGCATAATAAGTCACATGCACATCGGGCGAGGCATCGCACATACGGATGAACTGGCGCGAGAGCTGGGAGTGCGACTGGTCGACCACCGCCACAGGCACCTCGTGGATTACCTCATTATTATATATCCACGAATAGAGCAGCGGATATATCAAGGGTACGATGATAAAGAATATGAGCACGCCCTCGTCGCGGAACACCTGCTTCATCTCCTGACGCCATACATAGGCGACATCGTTCAGCCACTTCAGTATGTTAGGGAATGTAGACATAGGTGAGCATTGCGTTTTTAATCTTACTGATGACAAACCACGGCATGAGGATGAAGGCCACCAGTCCCACAAGGTGGAACCACGCGTCGATAAACGGATAGCCATTGAACACCGTGATCTGATAGAGCATATAGTAATGGCGCAGGGGGAAGAGCCACGTCAGCGCCTGTATCGGCGTGTCCATACCCATCACAGGGAAAGCCGAGCCTGCCAGCGAGAAGCTGAGCACAGCCCACAGCGAGCAGATACTCATCGACATGCGCAGCGACGGCATCAGTCCGAAGGCGAAGATACCAAAGCCTATCGAGGCAAACACCTCGAGCAGCGCCAACAGTACGATGCGCCACCAGCCTCCCACATGAGGGAAGTGGAGGATATCGTAGATATAGAACTCATAGAAGAATATCAGCACCAGAAACACCAGTGCCTGAGGCAGGAACTTGCCCGACAGGGCTACCACAATGTTATTGTCGGCCTTCAGAAGCCACTCCTTACCGCGGTCAAACTTTAGCTCCATACCTAGCGAATAGGCTGATATGAGAAACATGAAGAGCATCATGACACCAGGCACGAACACTGTCGAGAGGTACATATTGTAGTTGGTCCACGGGTTGGCAATCTGGTGCAGGTCAATGCGGATGGGCTGCAGGAAGGTCTGTATCTGACTCTGCGTATAGCCTTTGGCACGCATCGTGGCCTGCCCAACGGCCGCAGAGCCGAGCGTAGAGATGGTCTTCAGGTCTTTCATCAGCAGTGTGCCCGACATCACTGAGGCCATGTTGTAATAATAGGATATCTTAGGCTGCCGCGAAGACAACAGGTCGTCGGTCGTTCCCTTGGGGATATACAGAAAGGCGTATATCTCGTTCTCCTGAACAGCCTTGCGCGCCTCGGCCACACTGGGATAATGCGCCACCACCTGCGAGCTCTGAAAGGCGTCAAGGCGTCGGATAATGCTGCGCGTAGTACTTGTATTGTCGAGATCTACCACTCCTACTGGCATGTCCTGAGGCAGTCCCTCCCCCATCAGCGAGGTGAAGAACACCAGCGCCAGCAGCGGGAACACGACCATACAGAAGCCGTAAATAGTATTCTTGCGAAGAATCCTACATTCACGCTTTGCTATCAGCCATATTTGCGATAGATACTTCAATTTGTTACTTTTTAATAATCAACGACATGCCTGGGCGCAGACCGTCGAGCTTGTCAACAGGACGAGCCTTCACCTCGAAGGTCTTCAGGTCGTACTGCCCGTTGGCCTTCGTAGCCTTCCACACGGCATACGAGCCCTGATCCTTCAGGTAGTACACCTTCATCCTGATTTCCTTGTTGAAGGCAGGCACGAACACTGTAAACTCAGACCCCACCTTCAAGTCGCCAAGCTGATCCTCACGCACGTTGAAGGTTCCCCACATGTCGTCCATCACAGCAATCGACATGATAGGCGAACCAGTGCCGATAAGCTCGCCAACCTTGGGATAGACGTCGCTCACCTCGCCCTCTTCTGGGGCAGTCTGAACAGTCTCGTGGATATAGCTGTTCACCTCTTGTACGGCACCCTTGGCACGCCCCACCTGGGCAGAAGCGGCCATTTTGTCTTCCTTGCGAGCACCGTTCACAGCCATGTCGTACTGACTCTGAGCAGCCTTCATCTGAGCCTCCATAGCCTTATAGTTTGCAAAGGCTTCATCGCGCTTCTGGGCACTCATCACCCCTTCGTCGTAAAGGCGCTGCACACGGTTGTACGACTTCTCTGCAATCTCGTAGCCGGCCTTAGCCTGCTGCAACACGTTATAGGCACCACGTATCTGCTCCTCGCGGGCACCGTTTCTGGCTTTCAGCTCCAGGGCAGCGGCAGCGCTCTCTGCGCTCTGCGCCTGCTCCATCTTGGCTCTCACCTCAGGAGCGTCGAGAATGGCAAGGGTATCACCAGCCTTCACGTAGTCGCCCTCCTTTACACGGAGTTCTAAAATACGTCCTGGCACCTTACTCGACACACGATACTCAGACACTTCCACTTGTCCTTGAATCACGTTTGGCTCACGATCGAGGGCAAGGAATCCGATCAGGGCTACGATAATGACTACTGCCACGAATCCTGCGATGGCCAGTAGAATGTTATTGTGTTGACTTTTTGCTGACATATCTTTATTTTACTTTTTTACCTTTAATATTTTCCGCCTTTACTCAAGCGTTCCCAAAGCCTTCTGCAGGTCAACCTGCGAGAGCTTGACATCAATCTCTGCGTCGATTTTCTGCGACTGGGCCTGTAGCCATGCCGTCTGTGCCTCCATCACGGTGGCTGGCGTGATGACGCCCTCCTTGAATCCGAGGTTGGCCATGCGCAGATTCTCATCGGCACGCTGGATATTCGCCTGTGCCATGGTGAGTTTCTTGTTGGCCTCAGCCACCTTGAAGGTCGTCTGGTTCACCTGCAGTTCAATCAGTTCCTTAGCCTCAGCCAGTTCGAGGTTGGCAATCGAGGTGGCCCCCTTTGAGGCACGTACCTTATACATCACGTCGCCCCAGTTCCAGATGGGCACGCGAATCATCACACCCACGTTCCACAAACCAGCGAATCTCTTCTCGAAACCGTTAAACACATTAGGGTTGCTCACGGCATAGCCACCCGTAAGAGCCACCTGAGGCAGATTGCCTGCTTTCAGCACGTTGGTGGTCTGCTTCGAGATGTCGACACTGTTCTGGAGCATCTTCAGCTCAGGACGGTTCTCCACGGCAGCCTCTACGTCGAGCTGTGGCGTCAGTTCCACCACGGCAATGTTCTCTGCCTGCTCGTCGGCCAGCGCCACCTGCTCGTCGAGGGGCAGTCCACAGAGCTGACAGAGCAGCATACGCGACAGTACCAGTCCGTCGCTGACCTTGGTGAGCGTCATCTCAGCCTCGTTCACTTTCACGTCGACTGTCAAGCCGTCGCTTCTCGTAGCCACGCCCTCGTCAATCATCTTATGAACATCGGCGTCGAGTTTCTTTACCAGGTCGAGATAGCCCTCGGCCAGTTTCTTCTTATGATAGAGCGATACCACCTGCCAGTAGGCCTGATCAATCTTATAGAGGGTAGCCTGGCGACGGGCCTCCATTGAGTGCCCCGCCATCTCCTCGGCGATATCAGCCATCTTGTTCATGGCGATGATGCTGCCTCCCATGAAGATGGGCTGTGTCAGCGTCACAGAGCCGATAAACATGTTACGCGTGTCTGTATGGAAAGCGTCTACGATCTTCTGTCCTTCGGCATTGAGCATCTGCTCCATCATCGGTCCAAGTTGTCCCATGATGGCAGCCATCTTCGGGTCTTGTGCCAACAGCGGAGCCATACCCTGAGTCAGTCCACCAGCAAACGAGGTGCCCAACTGTCCCAGTTCGCCCTGCATCACATCACTCAGCAGCGATATCTCCTTGCTGGTGTACTCATAGGCGCCCAAGGCACTCACATGAGGCAGGTATTTCGTGCGTGCCGCCTTTCGGGTGTTGGCAGCCACGTCCAGCTTCAGTTTCGAGATGCCCAACTGTTTGTTGTTCCGCAAGGCCATCTGCCTACAGCTGTCGAGCGAGAGCACCCGCTGGGCACTTGCGGTGAAAGGTAAAAAGGCAAAAAGGCAAAAAGGCAGAAACCCTTTCACCCCACTTCTTACCGTCTTCAGTCCTTTCCTGTTCATCATCCTCTTTACTTAAAGTTAAAGGTCCTCGACCCTATCATGTTCCCGTCGGCGAAGATGCTTACGCGGTAGTCGCCAGCCTCCAGCATCTGGGTCATGTTCCAGTATACGGTCACAGGTGTTTCCTCACCCGTATATTCTATCACCTTCTTAGCAGAGCACTCCAGGTTGCGGTTCTCATAGGCGAAGGTGCCACCTCCAGTGAGCACGTTGCCGCCAGGATTCTGTATGCGCACATAGATAGTACGGTTACCATTCGATGCTGTGACATTCTTCGTGATGGCGAAGTTCACCTTCATCTGCTTGCAGTCCTTCAGTTTCTTGGCCACCTTACCATGCTTGTCAATCATCTGCATCACAATGTTGGTGGCGTCGAGCTGGGCGGCAATGGCCACCTTCTCTGAGAGCGACGCCTTCTCACTGCTCAGTCCGGCCACCTGCTGGTTCTTCTCGGCCAGCTCGGCCTTCACGGTAGTGTTCTCCTGCTTCAGACTCTCGTTCAGACGGTTCAGCGAGTCAATCTGCATCACGTAGTCGCGCAGCACGGCTCTCACCGTGGCCAGTTCCTTCTTCAGACGGGCTATCTCACGGGCGTCGGAAGCCTTCACCTGCTTCAGTTCCTCCAGCAGCTGCTGGGTTCTCATCTGCTCCTGCGTGAGCTGCTCTATGATCGAGTCGTTGTTTATCTGCGTCTTCATCTCGCTATACTGCAAGGCAAAGCGCTCATACTCGTTTTCCATCTCCTTCTTGTCAAGCTCAGCCAGCTCCTGCATGTCCTGGTTCACCTGTTTCTGCTCCTGCAGACTCATGAACAACCACGCCACACCAGCTACCAGCGCCAGCATCACCACAACAATCGGAATCAATATCTTCTTATTCATATACCTAATCAATCATGTTAACGGGTGCAAAGATATGTCATTTCGGTGAAAAAACAAAAGAAAAAGTTTGGAAGTTAAGAATAAATAACGTATATTTGCAACGACAATATTACCACACCCTATGAACAAGAAAGGATTCCTCTATCGCGCGTTCGACCTTTATTATGACGGATTTCGCCATATGAGTCTCGGACGAACCCTCTGGGCTGTCATCCTTATCAAATTGTTCATAATCTTCGCTATACTAAAAGTGTTCTTTTTTCCTGATTTCCTAAAACAGAAAGCTCCCGATAATGAAGCAGGCTATGTGGCCACAGAACTCATCGACAGAGCACAATAATCAATTAAACAATACAATATTTATGTTCAATCATCTACTTTTAGACATTGATGCCAGTACCGTCGACTGGTCGAGAGCACAGTTCGCCCTCACAGCCATCTACCACTGGCTCTTCGTGCCCCTCACGCTGGGTCTGGCGGTCATCATGGGCATCATGGAAACCTGTTACTATCGCACAAAAGACGAATTCTGGAAACAGACAGCCAAGTTCTGGCAGAAGCTGTTCGGTATCAACTTTGCCATGGGTGTGGCCACAGGCATCATCCTCGAGTTCGAGTTCGGCACCAACTGGAGCAACTACTCCTGGTTCGTGGGCGACATCTTCGGCGCTCCCTTGGCAGTCGAGGGCATCGTGGCCTTCTTCATGGAGTCGACCTTCGTAGCTGTCATGTACTTCGGCTGGAAGAAAGTATCGCCAGGCTTCCACCTCGCCTCCACCTGGCTTACAGGCTTGGGCGCCACCATCTCAGCCTGGTGGATACTCGTTGCCAACGCCTGGATGCAGTATCCCGTGGGCTGCGAGTTCAACCCAGACACCATGCGCAACGAGATGGTCAGCTTTGCCGAGGTAGCGCTCTCGCCCTTCGCAGTGAGCAAATTCTGCCACACCGTCACCTCAGCCTGGATCATCGGCGCCGTATTCTGTGTGGGTGTCTGCTGCTGGTATCTCCTTAAGAAGCGCGAGACCAAGATGGCCCTCGAGAGCATGAAGATAGGCGCCGCCGTGGGTCTGGCAGCCGCACTGCTGACAGGTGTCACAGGTCATAAGTCGGGTATGGACGTGGCCGAGGTACAGCCCATGAAGCTTGCGGCCATGGAGGCCCTCTACGACGGAGGCACAGAACAAGGTCTGAAGATTGTCGAGGGCATCGAGATTCCCTATGGTCTGTCAATCATGGCCACCAACGATCCCCATGGCTTCGTGCCAGGCATCAACGACATTCTCAACGGCTATACCACGGCCGACGGCAAGACAGAGCTCTCTGTCGACGAGAAGATAGATCGAGGCAAGAAAGCCATCGCGGCCCTGTCAGCCTACCGTGCCGCCAAGTTCGCCTCAAGCGACGACGGTTCCATTGCCGCCGCCCAGCTCAAGGTGCTGAAAGAGAACATGCCCTATTTCGGCTATGGCTATATCAAAGACAAGAACGCCGTGGTGCCCCCTGTTGCCATCAACTTCTGGGCGTTCCGCGTCATGGTGGGCATGGGCTGCCTGTTCATCCTCTTCTTCGCCGTAGTGCTGGCAGGCGCCTACCAGTTCCCTAAGGCCCTGTGGAAGAAGCGCGACATCACCGCCCTGCCAGCTTGGCACTACTGGGTGGCCATCGCCCTCATCCCGCTGGCCTATATCGCCTCAGAGAGCGGATGGCTCGTAGCCGAGTTCGGACGCCAGCCCTGGACCATTCAGGACATGCTGCCCACATGGGCATCCGTCTCCGACATCCAGTCGTCGAGCGTCATCATCACCTTCTTTCTTTTCCTCATTCTCTTCACCACGATGCTTGCCGTCGAGATCAACATCATGCTTAATCAAATCAAAAAAGGACCTCAGCTATGACATACACATTCTTACAGCATTATTGGTGTTTCGTCGTCTCCCTGCTAGGTGCCATACTGGTATTCCTGTTGTTCGTCCAGGGCGCCAACTCCGTAGCCCGAAGCCTCGGCTATACAGAAGAGGGTCGCCGACTGGTCTACAACTCCACAGGCCGTAAGTGGGAGTTCACCTTCACCACGCTCGTCACCTTCGGAGGAGCCTTCTTCGCCTCCTTCCCCCTGTTCTACTCCACCTCGTTCGGAGGTGCCTACTGGCTCTGGATGCTCATTCTCTTCACCTTTGTGCTTCAGGCCGTGAGCTACGAGTTCCAGAACAAGCTGGGTAACATCCTCGGCCCTCGCACGTTCCAGTTCTTCCTCACCCTCAACGGCATTCTCGGCCCACTGCTCTTAGGTGGCGCCGTGGCCACCTTCTTCGAGGGCAGCAACTTCATCGTAGAGAAGAACAACCTCATCGACGCTGGCGCCATCACCCCCATCATATCGCGATGGGCCAACGCCTCCCATGGCCTCGACGCCCTGCTCAATCCCTGGGTACTCGTCTTCGGCTTCGCCGTGGTGTTCCTCGCCCGTGTGCTGGGCATTCTCTACGTCATGAACAACGTCGACGACGAAGACATCCGCTCGCGTGGCAGCATGCGCCTCATCGGCGCTGCCGTGCCCTTCCTGGTGCTTTTCGTAGCCTATCTGGTCCACCTGCTGCTCAAAGACGGCTTTGCCTACAACGACGAAGGCATCATCTACATGGAGCCCAATAAATATCTTACCAACCTGCTCGAGATGTGGTATCTGCTCGTCGTGCTGCTGGCAGGTATCGTTCTGGTGCTTTACGGCATTCTCAGAACCATCTCCTCCAAGAGCTATTTCGGTGGCATCTGGCCTGCAGGAATCGGCACCGTGCTCACCGTTCTTGCCCTGCTGCTCTGCAGTGCGTGGAACCACACGGCCTACTACCCCTCAACGGCCGACCTCCAGTCGTCGCTCACCCTTGAGAACTCCTGCTCCAGCGAGTTCACGCTCACCACCATGTTCTACGTCTCGCTGCTCGTGCCCTTCGTGCTGGCCTACATCGTCCATGCCTGGCACGCCATCGACAAGAAGAAACTCACCAAAGACGAGCTCCAAGGCGACGACCACGCCTACTGATAAAAAGATCCCCCGCTTCATCAGCGAGGGATTCTTTTTTGTTATTTCAGCAGTTCATCGAGGAAGGTGTAGAACTCAGGATCCTCTCCTACAATCGTCTTCACCAGCTTACCCTCTGGCGATATAATCACCTTCGTGGGGAAGCCCTCGATACCATACATCTCTCCCAATTTAGGCAGCTGTTCGTCGCTGCAACGCACCTGCAGCCAGGGCAGTTCGTGCTCCTCAACAGCAGCCTTCCACTTCTCCTCACTGTCTCGGCAGTCCACGCCCAGAATCTCCAGCTTATCCTTGTGCTTAGCATACGCCGTCTTCATGTTGGGAATGCCGCGAATACACCAGATACACCACGAGCCCCAGAAATCGAGCACCACATACTTACCTCTCAGCGACGAGAGTTTCAGTGCATTACCCTGCAAATCGGGCAGCTCAAAGTCTGGCGCCATGCCTACATCCGTTGTCATTTCCTCCTGAGCCACCTCAGTAGTAGCCACCTCATTGGCCTTTGGTTTCTGCGTACAGGCTGCCACCAGCGACACCGTCACCGAAAGCAGTACAATCGTCAAAATACTTTTTTTCATAATTCGTTTATTTTAGTTTATATTTTATTGTCTTAGAACGTCATGCGGACCATGAAGCGGACGCCGTGTTTATGGGCGGTGGGCAACTCGTTGTAATTGAGGCGGCGCACATACTCGACGTGGATGAGCTTGAAGATATTGTGGACACCCAGCGAGAGTTCCATATAAGGGCGCTTGGGGTCGATGACGTAGGAGCCTTCTGGGAAGTACATGAGCAGGGGTGAGCCTGCGTTCTGGGCGAGGAAGGGATTGTTCTTGTCGCTGAGCTCGCCCCACAGCACTCGGAAACCTATCCACTCACGCCACTTGAGCTTGCGGATGAGGGGGATGCGGTTGAATATCTTACCATTCAGGTCCCAGTTGAGCTGGGCTGAGAGGAAGCGGTCGGTGGGGAACTCCATGTTGTTGATGGCCTCGAAGGTGTAGTCCTGCACGATGTAGGAGAGGTTGGTCTCTGGCATGATGAGCAGCGGATAGGGCACTTTCTCCCACTCGATTCCGCCTTTGATGAGCCAGTCCATCTTACCCCACGACTTGAGCCAGAAACGTTTATAGATAGAGGCCTCGGTATAGTTGTAGCTGTAGTCGCCACCTAGCACGCCCTTGATGCCGAGGGTGTGGCTGACGGTGAACACCGGGGCGTCGAGGTTGATGGGCAGTCGGCGCTGCTTGGTGTTGATGAAGGTCTCGCCAGGGGCGAAGCGCAGCTCGGCACGCAGCTCGGTGGTGCGGATCTTACGGGAGGCCACAGGGGTATAGTTGGCTGTCACGAAGGTGTTACCCTGGAACATAGGCGCCACGGGATGGCTCCAGTTGGTCCAGAGGGTACGGTCGGCACTCTCGCTCAGGGGGATAAAGTAGAGATTGCCAGCAGCCTCGTTCTCCTCAGCCTTCACGCTGAGACGAGTGCGGAAGCCCCAGTCTTCCTCGCGCTCGAAGGTGAGCGACTGGCGGTTGTAGAACTGCATCTTGTCGACCTTCGACCACTTGAAGGCGGTGAAGACGTTATCCTTATCGGTGCGCATGAACTTATCGGACGGCGACTCAATGTCATAGCTCGACGAGAGGGTAAGCGTGCGCGTGGGGAACTCGCGAGGCAGATACTCCTTCTTGTTGAACGACCAGATGACGTCGCCCTTGTAGTAGTTCTTCCTGGAGTCCCAGCCACGGGCGATATAGCCACGGAAGAAGAGGTTGGAGTCAAGGTTGGCCGTGGTCTGGGCTGACAGACGGGTACGGATGCCATCGATGAAGTTCTTGGTGATCATGGTGTTGACAGGACCGATATCGACCTTCGAGGGGTGTTTCTTGGTGCCTGTCTCGACGAAGTTCTCGACAAAGGCCTTGACACCGAAGACGATGTACTTGAAGCCCTTGATGTTCTCGAGGTTGGAGATGAAGTCACCCATCTGACTCTCGCTCCTGGTGAGCTCTACCTGACGGTACTGGTTCCAGAAGTCGTCGCCACGCATCATGGCATTGACATCCTTCACCTCTTTCTTTTTGCCCTTGAAGAGCTGGCGCGGCAGTTCGTCGAAGGCATAGTCGGTGATACGGGTATTACGGATGACGGCCAGCTTCTGGAGAAAGGAGGCGAGCTTAATCTCAGTGAACATATCGTCGACAGCCAGCACCCAGTCGCCATCGGGCAGCCGGCGGAACTCCTGCACCACCTGCATGTTCTCGACGAAGTTGACGTCGCTCTTCTTGGGGATAGTCATCTCACAGCGCTTCACCTGCCACGACGAGTCGGCCAGGATGTAGAGGTCGCCACGGAAGCCGAAGTCCTGCTGGTTGTTGGGCAGGAAATGAAGGTGGAAACACTTGTCGCCCTGCACCATGAGGGTGTCCTGGATATAAAAGCGGTAGAAGGAGATGGCGTCCTTGCCGATAGGCGACGTGAAGGGATACTGCAGCATGCGTATCTGGTCGTCGTAGATATTGACATCGGTGAACACGTCCTTGATGACGGTGTTGAGGATGTCGCCCGTCTGGATGATGTCGTTGATGCCCGTCTGGTTCATGCCCTTGATGATGACTTTCTCGTCGTGTGGCTTCCTACGGTAGACTTTCTGTGACACGGTCTCGTCGACGCTGATGGGCAGGATGAGCTTGTTGTTATAGGGACAGGGCTCTATCTGGTCGATGAGCCACTGTTTCTTCTTGTACTTGGGCGAGTCGAGCATCTCCGGACTGAAGTCGTTGAGCGCGAGGGTGATCTTCTGATACTTGTTGTACTGGTAGAAGTCGCGGTTGTCGAGATCAGTCCTCTTCTTGGCGGCCACTACCTTCTTCATCATCTCGACGGCTGGGTTGTTCTTACGGCTGTAGCGCCCACGCTTCGACTTGATGGTGACTTCCTTCAGCAGGGTGTTGTCGGGCTTCAGACTGACCTTGAACATGCTCTTCACGTTGGCATTGACTACCACCGTCTGGGACACGTAGCCCACGGCCGTGAAAGTGAGCGTCCACCCGTTATGACGGGCGATGGAGAAGTTGCCCTCGATATCGCTGGCCACGCCGATGCCATGCCCCTTGTACTGGGCACTGGCAAAAGGCAGGGGCTCGCCTGTCTGGGCATCAAATATCTGGCCCGACACAAAGTGCTGGGCAAAGGTAGTTATAGGTAAAAAGGTTAAAAGGCTGAGTAGTAACAGAAATACTTTTTTACTCATTTATTAACGCTTTTAAATTTGTGATTATCTGTTCTGGAACTGATTCATCGACGGGGTCGCTGGTCCAGCCCTCGCCCTTGAACCATACCGTATGGCAGCCTGCCTCGCGGGCAGGGATGATGTCCTTATCGATACTGTCGCCTACCACTACCACCTCGTCTGGATGGAGGCGGAGGGCCTCGACGCCCAGCATGAAGATGCGTGGATCGGGCTTGCGCACGCCTACCACGGCCGACTCGATGATCTTGCCGAAGATGCCTTCAAGGCCGAACTCCCGCAGCACCGTGGCGATGTTGCCATAGAAGTTACTCACCAGCACCAGGGGGTACTGCTCTTTCAGACGGAGCAACACCTCGCGGCTGCGTGCAGTCTCGGCACAGGTCTGTTCGTAGAGGTCGTCGACCACATGGAGCTGCGCGCTCTGCACGTCGAACCTGGCGTGGTGCTGACGCAGGTAGTCCATCTGCAGCTCGACCTTCTTCTCGAGCGTCTGGCGGAAGGTGAAGTCGGGCTGTATGATGGGGTTCTTGCCCAGCGTGCGCTCACCATGGATGTAAGCCTCACGAAACAGCTCCCAGCCGACGGGCACCTGCTGGCGCTCGTAGGCATGCCAGATGACCTTGCCCCAATGCTGTCCACCCGTGTCGAGCGTGCCGCCATAATCGAATATATATCCTTTTATCATGCTTTATCCTTACATATTATTTAGTATTCAGCGCAGCGCAAAGCTTCTCGTGCTTACGATGCATATACACATACATGGCCTGCAGCACGGTGAGCTCTACGAGGGGATATACCCACGGACAGCCCAGCAGACAGGTGACGTAGATGGTGATAGCTCGCGAGTTGAACGTGAGCAGATTGGTGTACTTCATCAGGGGCCGACTGCCTGTGAGTAACTGCTGGCGCACGTCCTCGGTCTGCAGGGCGGCGTCGCTCTTCCAACGGCCAAAGAACTGCTGGAACTGGGGCGTGCGCTGCTCCTGGCTCTTGCAGTAATTGGCGTAGTTGTAATAGAACAGACGCGAGAGCACCTCGCCCTTAGGCAGATTCTCGTAGATCTGGCGCTGCTGACGGTAGTTGTCGAGTTCGCTACCCTCCTTGCCCAACAGGAAGAAGAGGTGAATCTGGCGATAGTAGTCGGCCAGTGAGCTCTGCTTGGAGTGGAAGCCGAAGCCTGCCAGCGCACAGAGCACGAAGCCCCAGATGCCCCACTCGATGTTGGTGAAGGGGATGTGCTGATGCCACAAACGGGCCACGATGCCTATGTAGATGGCGAAGAACCACACGTCGCCTGAGAAGCCGTCGAGCATTCGGCCGATGAGGGTCTTCTTGCCTGTGAGACGCGCCATCTGACCATCGGTAGAGTCGCAGAAGTTGGCAAACATAAGCAGCAGCACGCCACAGATGTTCGACCACAGATCGGTATAATGGAACATCCATCCTGCACCCAGGCCCAGGAAGATAGACACGATGGTAATGACGTTGGGATGGATGTCGAACTTGTTCCACAACAAAGCGAAAGCCAAGCCTATGGGACGTGTGAAGTGGACATCGAGCCACTCCTCCGTGTCCTCCGACTTAAACGATAATCTCAATAATTCCTTAAATGTTGCCATATATCTGAAAATCTAAATTCTAAATCAGCCCTGCGATGGCGTCGGCTGCCTCGTCGCGACAGCGCGAGAAACTGGGCCAGTCGTTGAAGTCGATGATGCACCACGAGCCGTCGGCACGCACGATGGCGTCGCCGCCATATACCTTGATGCCAACTGCCTCGGCCAACTGCTCCACACGCTGCTGAAGCCGGGCCTCACTGAAGGCGTAGTGACGAGCCTCGCCATTGCGCGCCTCGTCGGAAAACTTGAACTGACCGTCGTCTGTGGGGTAATAATAGCGGAAGAAGCCTGTGCCCTGAACGCCATAGAACTTCACCAGGTCGCCCACCACATGGGCACTCACCACATACTGACTGATGCCGCGCTGCTGCATCTTCTCTTTCTCCTGTTCCAAGGCCTCACGGTTGGGGGCGAACACCACGTCGCCCTGACTCTGGGCGGCCTGGTCGCCACGTTTCAGCCAATAGCCGTCAACACCCTCCTTAGGGGGCATGGGGGTGCCTATGCGCACCATCATGGCTTCGAGCTGACAGCGTCCACAGTGCTCGATGCCCTCTGGACGGTTGACGATCTGTACGCCCTCGAGCGTCTTCAGCCAGGCCAGCGTCTCAGGCAGTCGGCCCATCGTGAAGATGGCGTCAGCACTTGGAGCCGGTTCTAAGACCGTCGTCTCGCTCACCATGCTCACCTCGCAGCCCTTGCTGCGCAGCCTCTGAGCCACAGCCTCGAGTATCGCCAGGTCTTTCTCCACTGAATTTGGCGAAAAGACCTCTGCCCGCTGTATCATCAACACCCTTTTCATTTCTCTTTCATCAGGAAGCCTTCGGCTTTCTGGATATCGCTGGCATGGTCGATGTCGAGCACCTTGGAGAAGGGCCATGCCTGCAGGCGCAGTCCGTCGGCCACCAGCGCACGCTGGAAATTACGCATACGGCTCTCGCCACGCTCGATACACTGAGCCAGTATGGTGAGCGAACGGGGTGTCAGACCATAGATGCCGCCACTGATATACTTGGGCTGGTCGCACTGGTCGAGGAAGCCTGTGATGCGCAGCTCTCCATCGGTAGCCACGTAAAGGGGTTTCTCATCGTCGATATAGTCGGTCACACCCATCAGGCCGTCGATCTTGTCACAGAACAGCTGGCGCTGGAAGGTCTCCACATAGGTTGAGAACTCCTCTTCGCGGAAGATAGTATCGACAGTGGTGAGTATAAAAGGTTCATTGCCAAGCCAACGGCTCAGCTCCCACATGCTGTGCATGCTGCTGGGCGTAGACTTGACAATGAACTTCAAGGGCACGTCGCCCCGTTTCTGTATTGTCTCCAGATGGGCACTCACCATCTTCATCTGCTCATTACAGATCACCACAATCTCTGTGGCGCCATTGGCCATGAAGATTCTTATAAGACGGTCTATCAACCGTTCTCCACACACCTCTACCAGAGGTTTGGGATTCTGGACTCCCTCCTGAGCCAGTCGCGAGCCCTCGCCCGCGGCTATGATTGCATATTTCATTCTGATTCTCTTGTACGTACACTAAACTGGGGGCAAAGATACGTATTTCCCTCGAAAATCAGAAAACTTTTAAATCTTATTTATTTTTCTATTGATAAATTGTCTATATCTATATCGCCTGAACCGTGCTTTTCCATGTGGAAGCGACTGACACGGCCACTGAGGTTGATGTCGCCTGAACCGTTGAGCTGGCAATCCACTGAACCACAGTCGTTATTGAAGTTCACGTTGATATCGCCTGAACCACGCAAACCGATGTTGGTATCATTCACACGATGCAGGTTGAGGTCGATGTCGCCAGAGCCTACGAGGGTCACTGAGACGTTGCGCGACTCAAGGTTTTTCACATCCAGATCGCCTGAGCCTACCACCTCTACACGGCATCGGTCGCATACCACATCTTGCACGTCGATGTCGCCAGAGCCACGCAACACGAACTCCATATTGTCCGTGTCTATGAGTTCGCGACTGACGAAGTCGCCAGAGCCATTGAGGCGCACGCTGGTCAAGTCGGGCGACGTCACATATATTGACATATCAGCACCATCGTTGAAACTGACGTTCACCATGCCCATCTTACCACGGTTGCGCACAATAAGGGTACTGCCTTCCTTCTCGGTCAGGATCTCGTCTATCACGTCCTCTGGTGCCTTTACCACTACAGAGAAGCTATCGGCCTGAGTATAATAGACCGTGGGCGAGCCATTGACCTCGATACGCTCGAAATCTTTCAGATGGCGCGTCTCTGTCACCATATCCTTCTCGCTGAAGGAAACACTCCTATAACACTTTACACACGACGACATTGCGACGGATAGTCCCACCATAGCTATGCCCAACAAAAAATGATGTCTCTTCATAACGCTTTCGTATTTTTTTGATTCCACTTCTGCTTATTAGACGCAAGGAAAGCCGCAAAAGTTTCACCGTGAGCAAATATTTTTATATCAATTTTACACCAAAGGCAGATCGACCCAGAAAGTAGAGCCATGATCGATGGTCGAATCGACGCCGATGGTGCCGCCCAGACTCTCTGCATGCGACTTGGCTACTGACAGTCCGAGACCAGCGCCAGGGATGTAGTCGTCGACCTTGACGAATCGTTCGAAGATACGTTTCTGGTCTTCTGGCGCAATACCCTTACCAGTATCCTCTACCCATATCTTGACATGGTCGCCCTGAGGCAGACTGAAGCCCAAGGTGATGGTACCGCTCTCAGTAAACTTCACCGCATTCTCCATCAGGTTCTCAACCATCTCACGCAGCTTGTCGACATCGGTGTTCATGAGCAACTCGTTGTAAGGGTACTGGGTCACCACCCTCACCGACACACCATCTACCAGCTGGGCACACTTCCTTGCCACTCCTGTGAGCACAGGCACGATGTCGGTCTGAGCCTTGACCAGGCTCTTGGCCTCGGCCTCTACCTTCGACATGCTCACAAGACCGTCGATGATCTGCAACAGCTTGTGGTTGTTCATCTGTATCTCTGCTATCAGCTGGTTGCGGTCTTCCTCGTTCTCCACCACAGGCAACAGGTCGGCAAAGCCCACGATGGCATTCAGCGGCGTACGTATCTCATGACCCATGTTAGCCAGGAAGGCGGTCTTCAGGCGATCGCTCTCCTCTGCTCTGTTACGGGCATTGATCAGGGCTGTCTCCATCTGCTTCTGGTCGTCGATGCGCATCGAGGCACCCACGATTTTCGTCGGTATGCCATCGGCATCGCGGTCGGCCACCGTGGCGAAGCTCTGCGCCCAGTGGTATTTCGCATTCGGGTTATCCTTTACCTGATACTGTTGGTTGAAGAACATTGAACGCCCCTCAGTCAGGTCATCCAAAGCCGACATCACTCGCGAGGCATCGGTAGGCATCAGCACATCCTGCAGCAGGTCGATTGGCGCCTCTGTTCCTGAAGAGAAGGTAGCGCCATCACGGAAATCGGCATCATAGGTAATGATGCGGGTACGGGTATCAACGTGCCACGTCGACAGTTTCATGGCCTTCAGCACCAGGTCGTACTCAATATTATATTGCTGAACCCTTGTTAAATCGTCGATTTCCTTACGTATCCTAATGCCATTGCGATATTGTATAATGATACCAGCCACGGCTACCAGCAGCAGCAAGATGAATATGCACCACAGCAACGGATAAAGATAAGCATCTTTAATCTGGAAGAAAAGTAGCAATCCAAGCATGGTTTCTAAATGGTTTCAAACATGAATTCGGTGGGCAAAATTAAAGATTTTATTTGAATTGCCAACAAAAATGCCTGTTTTTTTCGTAAAAAGTCATCTTTTTTGTAAGATTAACAGAAAAAATGTGTGATATTTGCTCACTTTACATTAACTTTGCAGGCTGTAATTGAATGACATTCATGGAACAAAAATTTGAATTAATCGCCAAAACGTTTATGGGACTGGAACCTGTACTGGCGAAGGAGCTGACCCAACTGGGGGCTAACGATGTGGAAATCGGTAGACGAATGGTATCGTTTACAGGTGATAAGGAAATGATGTATCGTGCAAATTTCCAGTTGCACACTGCCATCAGAATTTTAAAACCCATACGGCATTTCAAAGCCAAGAGCGCTGACGATGTGTATGAGGAAATCAAGAAGATAGATTGGACAGAATTTTTAGGGACGGAGAAGACCTTCACCGTCGACTCTGTGGTGTTCTCTGAAGAGTTCCGCCACTCTAAGTTCGTGTCCTACAAGGTGAAAGACGCCATCGTGGATCAGTTCCGCGAGAAGACAGGCAAGCGCCCCAACATCTCTGTGGCTAACCCTGACGTCCGTCTGAATATGCATATCGCAGAAGACAAGTGTACGCTGAGTCTCGACTCCAGCGGCGAGTCGCTGCATCGCCGCGGCTATCGTCAGGAGAGTGTCGAGGCACCTCTGAACGAGGTTCTGGCAGCAGGTATGATCCTGCTCTCAGGCTGGCAGGGCGACACCGATTTCATCGACCCCATGTGCGGCAGCGGTACGCTGCTCATTGAGGCTGCCCTCATTGCCAAGAACATGGCTCCTGGTCTGTTCCGCAAGGAGTTTGCCTTCGAGAAGTGGCCTGACTTTGACGCCGACCTCTTCGACAGCATCTATAACGACGAGAGTTTGGAACGTGAGTTCAATCACAAGATCTACGGCTACGATATCGACATGAAGGCTGTAAACACAGCTCGCATGAATGTGAAGGCTGCTGGCCTGTCTGACATCATCAGCATAGAGCAGCGCGACTTCAAAGAGTTCACCCAGCCAGAGAACAAGAGCATCATCATCACCAATCCGCCTTATGGCGAGCGCATCTCTACCCCCGACCTCATGGGTACCTATCGTATGATTGGCGAGCGACTGAAGCACCAGTTCAAGGGCAACGACGCCTGGGTGCTGAGCTATCGCGAGGAGTGTTTCGACCAGATTGGTCTGAAGCCCAGCATCAAGATTCCTCTCTATAACGGCAGTCTGGAGTGCGAGTTCCGCAAGTACCAGATGTTCGATGGTAAGCTGAAGGACTTCCGTTCTGAGGGCGGCATCGTGAAGACCGAGGAGGAGAAGCGCCAGATGGCCGAGAAGCACCGCTTCAAGAAAGAGCGCGAGTTCAAGAAACGCCTGGAGGAGCAGGAGGAGAACGAAGAGGCCGACATCCGCTCGTTCACCTTCCACCGCCACAACCTCGACAAAGACAAGCGCAATGAGCGCAGAAGCCGCAGAGACAACGGCCGTGAAGACCGTGAGGAGCGCAGAGACCGCAAGGGCGGCTACAAGAGCAGCGCGAACAAGGGCGGCCATGAGCGTTTCGACCGCAGCGGCAAAGGTCGCTCATTCAGCAAAGGCAAGGATTTCGGAAAGAAAAGGAGATTCAACGATGACGAGGATTAAGCAGTTGCTGACCACGACATTGCTCCTGGCAGCCTCTATGACAATGAGCGCACAAAACAGACTTTTCTCCCTTGAGGACCTGAATTTCGGCGGCAATAACTACTACCGTATGCAGCCCAGGGACATGTTCCTCACCTGGTGGGGCGAGAGACTCGTTCAGACGGATGTGGAGGAGTGCTACCTTATCGACACGAAGACTGGTGAGAAGCACCTGCTCTTCACCCTCGATGACATCAACACATGGGCAGAGAGCGACAGCGTGAGATATGTTCGCCACCTGATGAACGCCACCTTCCCCTACCCCAGTCAGCCCATTGTGGCAGTAGGCAACAGAAAGGCTTTCATCCTTGTCGACTTCGAGGCAAAGAAGATTGTATGGCAGGACAGCATCTCCGGTCAGGAGGCAAACGACTGGAACGCCCAATCGCGCGCCACAGCCTATGTCGAGAACAATCAGCTCTTCATCGCCGACGCACAGGGCAAGAAGCACCAGTTGTCGACTGACGGCTCACGCGAGATTGTCTACGGACAGTCTGTCCACCGCAATGAGTTTGGCATTAACAAGGGCACTTTCTGGAGTCCTGATGGTATGCGTCTGGCCTTCTATCGCATGGATCAGAGCATGGTGACCGACTATCCGCAGGTGGATATCTTCCCTCGCGAGGCCACCCATGAGCCTGACAAATATCCCATGGCTGGCATGACCTCTCATAAGGTCACTGTAGGCGTCTACGACCTCCAGTCGCAGCAGACCGTCTACCTGCAGGCTGGCGACCCCACAGACCGCTATTTCACGAACATCGCATGGAGCCCTGACAGCAAGACCGTCTATATTCTTGAACTGAATCGCGGTCAGAACGACTGTCGTCTGGTATCTTATAACGCCATCACCGGTGAACGTATCGCAGAACTCTATCGCGAGACATCCGATAAATATGTAGAACCACAGAACCCCATCCAGTTCCTGCCTTGGGATGACACGAAGTTCATCCTACAGAGTGAGAAGGACGGCTATAACCACCTCTACCTGTTCGACGTGAAGGGTAAGGAACTCAAGCAGCTCACCAAAGGCCCTTGGGTGGTAATGGAGGTGGTTGGTTTCAACCGCAAGAGCCAGAGCATCATCATTCGCTCCAACGAGCTCAGTCCCCTGCAGAGCAATCTCTATGCCGTCAACGTGAAGACGGGCAAGCGCACCCTTCTCGACCGTGGCATCGGCGTGACTCGCAGCGTCAGCCTCTCTGCTTCTGGCCAACAGGCTGTTGAGAAGTTCTCTGCGCCCGACATTCCTCGCATCATCGATATCGTGAACACCAGCAATGGGAAGCGTTACGAGTTGCTCAATGCCGAAGACCCCTGGCAGAACTACCAGCAGCCCATCTTCGAGAATGGCAGCATCAAGGCTGCCGACGGACTGACCGACCTGTATTTCCGCATGGTGAAGCCTGCCGACTTCGATGCCAGCAAGAAATACCCCACCGTGGTATACGTATATGGTGGTCCCCACGCCCATAACGTCGATGCCTCATGGCACTGGATGAGTCGCTCGTGGGAGACCTATATGGCTCAGAAAGGCTATATCCTGTTCATCCTCGACAACCGCGGTTCAGAGAATCGCGGACGCGACTTCGAGCAGGCCACCTTCCACCAGCTGGGACAGATAGAGATGCAGGACCAGATGAAGGGTGTCGACTATCTGCGCACCCTGCCTTACGTTGATATGGATCGTCTGGGCGTACATGGCTGGAGCTTTGGCGGCTTCATGACCATCTCGCTGATGACCAACTACCCCGATGTGTTCAAGGTGGGTGTGGCTGGCGGCCCTGTCATCGACTGGAAATGGTATGAGGTGATGTATGGCGAACGCTATATGGGCACCCCTGAGAACAATCCTGAGGGCTATGCCAGGACTTCTCTGCTTGCCAAAGCCAAGAACCTGAAGGGCAAGCTGCAGATTATCACCGGCTACAACGACAATACCGTGGTACCTCAGCACTGCCTGTCGTTCCTCGATGCCTGTATCAAGGCTGGCACACAGCCCGACTTCTTCGCTTACCCTGGTGAGGAGCACAACATGCGCGGCCATGCCAGCGTGCATCTGCATGAGCGCATCACACAGTACTTCGAAGACTACCTAAAGGTGAAAAGGTAGAAAGGTAAAAAAGTAAAAAGAGAAAAGGATAAGAAATATGAAAATACTACTGTTAGGAAGTGGCGGACGTGAGCACGCCCTGGCTTGGAAAATTGCTCAGAGTGAGAAATGTGAGAAACTCTATATTGCCCCAGGTAACGCTGGCACTGGCAACTGCGGTGAGAATGTAGCCATGAAGGCCGACGACTTCGAGGCCATCAAGGAGTTCATCGTGGCCAAGGGCGTTAACATGGTGGTTGTCGGTCCTGAGGACCCTCTGGTGAAAGGCATCTACGACAACCTGAAGGCCAACGAGCGTACTAAGGACGTACCCGTCATCGGCCCTTCAAAGGCTGGTGCCGTACTCGAAGGCTCCAAGGACTTTGCCAAGAGTTTCATGCAGCGCCACAACATCCCCACAGCACGCTATCAGACCTTCGACGGCGAACATCTGGAGGAAGGTCTGAAGTTTCTTGAGACCCTCGAAGCTCCCTACGTTCTCAAGGCCGACGGTCTCTGCGCAGGAAAGGGTGTTCTGATTCTCCCCACCCTCGACGAGGCCAAGAAAGAACTCAAGGAGATGCTGGGCGGCATGTTCGGCAACGCCTCGAGCCGTGTGGTCATCGAGGAGTTCATGAGTGGTATCGAGTGCTCTGTCTTCGTACTCACTGATGGCAAGAACTATAAGATTCTGCCTGAGGCCAAGGACTACAAGCGTATCGGCGAGCACGATACGGGTCTGAACACTGGCGGTATGGGTAGCGTTACCCCTGTGCCCTTCGCCACCAAGGAGTGGATGCAGAAGGTGGAGGATCGCATCATCCGTCCCACAGTAGAAGGTCTGGCTGCTGACGGCATCGACTATAAGGGATTCATCTTCTTCGGCCTCATCAACCGCACCAATACGCCAAGCAAAGAGGCTGAGCCATACGTCATCGAGTACAACTGTCGTATGGGCGACCCAGAGACAGAGAGCGTCATGCTCCGTCTGAAGAGCGACATCGTCGATCTGTTCGAGGGTGTGGCTGCCGGCGACCTCGACAAGCGTGCCATCGAGTTCGATCCCCGTTCTGCCGTGTGCGTCATGATGGTGAGCGGCGGTTACCCCCAGGAGTACAAGAAGGGTTACCCCATCACAGGCATCGACCAGGTAGAGGGATCTATCGTCTTCCACAGTGGCACGGCCATGAAGGACGGTCAGGTAGTGACGGCTGGTGGTCGCGTCATCGCTGTCTCTTCCTACGGCAAGGATAAGGCCGAGGCACTTCAGAAATCGTTTGAGGAGGCTCAGAAGATTCAGTTCACCGATAAATATTTCCGTCGCGACATCGGCGCTGATCTATGATCAAACGCTTACAAAACAGAATCGCAGAAAGCCGTTACGCATTGCCAGTAACGGCCTTCTACGCCATACTCATCTGGCTCACCGCTGGTCTGGTGTCCCAGCAGTGGTGGGTCCAGTTCGGCTGTTTCGTGCTGTCGGCGTGGATGATGATGCAACTCAACAATGAGAACCTGCTCATCCGCATCTACAGCCGACTGGTGTCGTGCGCCTATCTGGCAATCACCTGTGCGGCAGTCTTTCTCTTTCCCTCGCGCTCAGGAGCACTCATGCAGATGGGAGCAGCTTTGGCTCTTTACCTGCTCTGGCACAGCTATCAGGACCGCGACTCGGTAGGCTGGACATTCTACACATTCCTTTGTCTGGGCATAGGAAGCATCATCCAGAGTCAGGTGCTTTACTACCTGCCTGCGTTCTGGATTATGATGGCGTGGTTCATCTTCTCACTCTCATGGCGCACGTTCTTTGCTTCCCTGTTGGGCCTGCTCACTCCCTATTGGTTCTGTCTGCCTTATTATGTCTATCAGGGCGAAGATAGTCTGGCTCTGCTGTCAAGTCATTTGAGCAGTCTGTTCGATATCGTGTCGCGCCCCGACTACACGATGCTCAACTTGTCCCAGTTGACATTTCTGGGCTTTCTTGTAGTGCTCTTTGTCATCGGCGCCATCCACTTTATCCTCACCAGCTATAAGGATAAGATCCGTGTACGCCAGATATACTACAGTTTTATCATGGTGGCCATTTATTCCTTATTGCTGGTGGTGGTTCAGCCCCAGTGCTACGACATGGTAATCCGTGTGCTGATTCTGGTGGTCAGCCCCATCGTCGCCCATTTCTTTGCGCTCACCCACACACGTCTCACCAATATCCTGTTCATCGTCATCATCATCATGACCCTTTTGTTCACAGGCTATAACCTATGGATGTCATCATCACTCTTTTAAGTCAGTATGGTTATTGGGGCATGCTGCTGGCAGCCTTTCTGGCAGGCAGTTTTTTCCCTTTTTCCAGCGAGGCGGTGATGATAGCGCTCATGGCCACTGGCCTCGACCCTTGGCAACTCATGGTCTACGGCACCATCGGTAATGTGCTGGGCTCTGTGGTCAACTACGGCATCGGTCGTATGGGCAGGATGGAATGGATTGAGAAGTACCTCCATGTCAGGAAAGAAAGCCTCGACAAAGCCCATCGTTTTCTGGCGGGCCATGGCTCTTGGATGGGCTTTTTCGCCTTTCTGCCTGTTCTCGGCAGTGCCATCACCATCGCCTTGGGACTGATGCGCTCCAACATCGTCATCACATTCATCGCCATCACCATAGGCAAATTATTCCGTTATATTATCTTAATTTACGGCGCAGGGCTGTTTATGTAAACAAAGTTTTTAGTATCTTTGCAGTCATAATTTGAGTTTTAACGTTAGAATAGCATATTTTCAATGAAACAATTCAGACTGGTGGACAATACCCTCGGTTGGCTTTCTTTTCTGATTGCCGCCTTTGTCTATTGCTCCACGATCGAGCCGACAGCCAGTTTCTGGGACTGTCCGGAGTTTATCACGACAGGTTATAAACTTGAAATAGGTCACCCCCCTGGGGCACCGTTCTTCATGCTTACCGCCAACCTGTTCTCGCAGTTCACAAGCGATGCGACTCAGGTGGCCCGCATGGTCAACACGATGAGCGCCCTGCTCTCTGCCACGTGTATCCTGTTCCTCTTCTGGAGCATCACCCACTTGGTACGCAGACTGCTCATCAGCCGCTGGGAAGACCTCTCGCTCTCTAAGCTCATAGCCATCGAGGGATCTGGTTTGGTAGGCGCATTGATCTACACCTTCAGCGACACCTTCTGGTTCTCGGCCGTCGAGGGCGAGGTCTATGCCTACTCCTCGGCCTTCACTGCTGTGGTGTTCTGGCTCATTCTGAAATGGGAAGACCATGCCGACGAGCCTCATTCTGACCGCTGGCTCATCCTGATCATGTATATGACAGGTCTGTCTATCGGTGTCCACCTGCTCAACCTGCTGTGTGTACCTGCCATCGGCCTGGTATATTACTACCGTCGCTATCCCGATGCCAATCTCAAGGGCTCGCTCATTGCCTTAGCGGCTTCGCTGGTCATCCTGGCAGCCGTGCTCTATGGCGTCGTTCCTGGCATCATCACCGTGGGCGGCTGGTTCGAGCTGTTCTTCGTCAACACGCTCGGCATGCCGTTCAACACGGGCGAGATCATCTATATCATCCTGCTGGTGAGCTGTGTCATCTGGGCAGTCTATGAGACCCAGACGCAGCGCCACTCTGAGAAGGTACAGAATATCGCCTTCCTGCTCTCTGTGGGCATGCTTGGCATTCCTTTCTACGGCTGGGGATGGTCGGCCTTCATCATCGGTATCATCGTACTGGCAGCCCTCTGGTTCGTATTGGGTTATACCAAGGACAAGAAAGCACTCATCACAGCCCGCATGAAGAACACCACCCTGCTCTGCATGCTCATGCTTATGATTGGCTACTCCAGCTACGCGCTGATTGTCATCCGTTCTTCTGCCAACCCTCCGATGGACCAGAACTCTCCAGAGGACATCTTCACACTCGGCGACTATCTGGGACGTGACCAATATGGCAACCGCCCTCTTTTCTATGGTCAGGCTTACACCTCTCAGGTAGCCCTCGAACAGGATGGCAACTACTGCAAGCCCGTCATGTCGAAGGGTAAGCCCGTCTACCAGCGCAAGGAGAAGGCTTCTCCCGACGAGAAAGATTCATATTTCGTAGTTCGCACTAAAGACGAATACGTATATGCCCAGAACATGTTCTTCCCACGTATGTACGATGCAGGTCATGCTGCAGCCTACGAATCGTGGATGGGAGGTGTCGACGGCACCGAGGTGCCCTACGACCGCTGTGGCGAGCCCATGACCGTCAAGGTCCCCTCACAGTTCGAGAACATCCGTTTCTTCCTGTCTTATCAGTGTAACTTCATGTACTGGCGTTACTTCATGTGGAACTTCGCCGGTCGTCAGAACGATATCCAAGGTAATGGTGAACTCGAGCACGGCAACTGGATCACAGGTATCCCCTTCATCGACAACGCACGCCTGGGCGACCAGGAGCTGTTGCCCGATGAGCTGAAGGAGAACAAGGGTCACAACGTGTTCTACTGCATGCCACTTATCCTGGGCCTCATCGGTCTCTTCTGGCAAGCATGGTACACCCGCAAGCGTAAGATCGTGGTCAACGGCACGGAGAAGATCATCGACGACCCCGTAGGCATCCGCCAGTTCTGGGTGGTGTTCTTCCTCTTCTTCATGACCGGTCTGGCCATCGTCATCTACCTCAACAAGACACCTATAC
>JAEEGI010005367.1_pt1 | contig 29529 bp, 19 predicted proteins | sample 8958751 | NCBI WGS metagenome assembly JAEEGI01 (sample SAMN16246545, study PRJNA631951) | gut metagenome | biome: gut microbiome; feature: rumen; material: KS-attached | host: Bos | place: Iran: Karaj | collected 2018-10 | reverse complement strand
GAACAGAGACATTCTGTATCTCTCCTCCCCAACTGCGCTTGAGATAGACACCATCAACGTAGACATACGCATATTCTCCAGAAAGAGGCCGGCAACGCCATATTTCAATGTTCCTAAAGTGTAACCTATGGATGCTTTACCTTATCCATGCTCAACTCTTTGCGCAGGCGAACGGCGTGCGCTTGGGCTTGACAACGCTTTCGCCGGTGTGCGGGCCGCGTCCCCTGCATGTCCCATGCTCACACTTTTCTAAGCTACCGAAGCCACGCATTTCTAAACGCCTGACGACCGTATCTTTCAGCGCTCTTTGGTCGTCATGATGTTCAGCACCATTTCGTCCGTGGGCCCCATGCCATCGGCGCCGATCGACGTGAGGTTGCGAATGCTCCTGTCCACGCTGTCATCGACGATCCCTTCTTCAGATGTCACGCATTTTCCCTCCATTGCGAGCAGGGCAGAAAGCAGGGCCGTCGATACGCCGCTGGTGATTTTCAGGGAACATGAAGGCTTGGCGCCATCACAGATCATGCCCGTAAGGTTCGCGATCATGTTTTTCACAGAGGCGCAGATGCGGCTGTAATCACCTCCCATGAGATAGGTTATGCCGCAGCTGCTGCCGATGCTGGCGACCACGCAGCCGCATAAGGCGGAAAGTGAGCCCAGGGATTGCTTGATGTATATGGCAGTGAGATGGGAAAGGATCAGGGCGCGGATGAGCTCTTCTTCCGTGTTTTCATTCTCTGTTGCATAGACGCATACCGGGTTGGTCGCACAAATGCCCTGGTTGCCTGATCCGCTGTTGCTCATCACGGGGATCATGGCGCCACCCATGCGGGCATCGCATGCCGAAGCCGTGCGCGAGATGATGTGCGAATAGATGGAATCGCCGAAAATGCCCTTCGCCAGCGGGCGGTCGATGGTCTTGCCCAGGTTATGGCCGTAATTGCCTTTGAGTGCTTCACGGGCGGCATCCATATTGTAGGTGCGTGCCTCTTCGATGAAGCGGATCTCGCTGAGCGGAGCCGTAGTGGCGAAATCATAGACCAAGCGCATGTCCAGGGGGACTCCGCAGAATGCATCGTCATCGCGTCTCTTCGCCCCGTCTTCTTCAGGCTCTCCGGATACGAAGTTGGTATGGCTTCCTGCAATGGTGGCGGAGGCCTGCTCGCCGCCGGCCGAACAGATGACCTCGACATAGAGTTTTTCGCAGTTGCCACCATGCAGATGGATGCTGATCCGTTTTTCCTCGATGAACTTCCTGCCTTCCTCCAGGGCCTCCGGCGTCATGTCTTTCAGCACTTCGAGCTGGTATTCGCTTTTGCCGATGAGTGCTCCAAGGGCGATGGCGATGGGCAAACCGATCATGCCAGTGCCGGGGATACCGACCCCCATGGCATTTTTCACGATATTGCCGCTGAGCCGTGCTTCGATCTTTTCAGGGCGGCGCCCTAATTTCTCCGTCGCTTTTGCCGTGCATAGCGCCACGCATATCGGTTCTGTACAGCCAAGCGCGGGCACTACCTCCCGATGGATCAACGCGATGATCCGCTCCCGTATGCCTTTATCCACCATGGTTCCGTCCTTGTGATGCGCATGTCCCCACATCTTAAGGGAGCTGTGACCGCTGCCTTTCCGCTACTGCCTCATCAGCTCAATGGTGATCCCGACGACGTCACGTGCCGGATCGGGATCGATGCTGCTTCTCTCTGCCAGGGCCTGGATCAGTTCGGGTCTGTCCATGCTGTTATGAGTGCCACAGGTGCTACGGCTTTGCAAGGCAGGCATGATGGATGACCGAGGCTGTCGTCTTTACAAAACAGAATGCGCCGGCACTTTTTATCACGATGACCAAGCAGCATGGAACGCTTCTTGCCAAAGGCTGGCTGCTTGGCATACAGTTTGAAACGCTTTTTTCCGATGGACTGTATGAGCAGCTGGGACGTCTTGCCATCATGCAAGCGGAGAAGATGCGCCGGGCGCTTCAAGACAAAGGGTATCGCATCCATATGCCTTCGCCGGCCAATCAAATTTCCTTAAGCCTGATGACCAGCGCCTCGAAGATCTGCAGCGCCACGTCGCGGCCAGCTTTTGGGAAAAGATTGATAGTGAGCATGCTGTTGCCAGATCATCAACGCGCTGGGCAACCACTGATGCACAGGTTTCCGAACTGTTGCGGTATGCATAGCCCGCTGGTTCAGCAGACAACATCAGCACTCCGGCAGCTTGTGCCAGCAATGCAAAGAAGAAAAAACTGGACGAATGGAGCTCATCATGACCATGATAAACGATGAAAAGAACAGGTCAATAATAGAGGAACAGGCTGCAACGATCCGTTTGCTTACCGATTTGTCTGAGGCGGGAAGCTGGACTATCAACTATGCGCCAGACGGATCTGTGGCATCTGTACGATGGGGCGATGGCTTCCGCAGGTTGATGGGCTATCATGACCAAAGTGATTTCCCGAATGCATTGGAACCGTTCGTGCAAGGCATCCATCCTGAAGACAGGGATGTTTTCATGGGCGATATCACCGCCAGCCGTTTTGATGAAAGCACCATGAGAACAGCGGGCTATGATTTCCGCTTTTTCAAAAAGGACGGTACAGTCCGGTGGTTCCGCAGCAAGGGGATGCTGACCCGGGACCCTGAAGGCAGGCCATTGCAGTACAGGGGCGTGACGATCGACATAACCGAAGTCAAGGAACATGATGCCCTGTACGCCGAACTGCACAACGAAGCGGCGTCTCTCGACACCATTCATGAAATGCTCGGATCCGGCAAATGGACAATGGATTTTGATGAAGCGGGCGTGATGGTCCAGGTCAAATGGAGCGACGAGTTTCGCAGGATGATCGGTTACCATGGCATGGATGACTTTCCGGATGTGCTGGAATCCTGGTCCGACCTGCTCCATCCTGACGACAAAGAGCGCGTGCTGAATGAGTATAATGAAACGATCTTAGATTATACTGGCAAAAAGACCTATGACGTGGAGTATCGCCTGCGGACAAAAAACAGAGGGTACCGCTGGTACCGGGCCGTCGGCAAACCCACACGTCGTTCTGATGGTTCCCCCATTACCTATGTGGGTGTTTTCATAGACATCACTGAACAAAAGGAAATGGTGCTGAAACTGGCAGAACAGCGGGAATCGCTGAGTGTCGCGCTGGAAAATGCCAATCAGGCCAACAAGGCAAAGACAGCTTTCCTGTCAAATATGAGCCATGAGATACGCACGCCCATGAATGCGATCATCGGGCTGGACAGCCTGGCGTTGCGAAACGCATCGCTTCCCGAAGAAACACGAGGGTACCTGGAGAAGATCGGTGAAAGCGCACGGCATCTGCTCGGGCTGATCAATGATATCCTGGACATGAGCCGCATAGAGTCCGGTCGGCTCATGCTCCGCAAAGAAGAATTCTCCTTCAGCGGCATGCTGGAGCAGCTGAATACCATGGTCATGACCCAGTGCAGCGAGAAAGGGCTCCATTACGAGTGCAATGTCCTCGGTGGTGTCAGCGACTACTATATCGGCGACGACATGAAGCTGAAGCAGGTGCTCATCAACATCCTTTCCAACGCGATCAAGTTTACGGACGCGCCCGGCAGTATCACCCTGACGGTCGAACGCACAGCCGTATTCGATGAACATTCCTCCCTTAAATTCCGCATCAAGGATACCGGCATCGGCATGGACCAGGCGTTCATCCCTAAGATCTTCGATCCGTTCTCACAGGAAAACAGCAGCCGGAGCAACAAGTACGGCAGCACCGGCCTCGGCATGGCGATCACGAAGAACATCGTGGAGCTGATGAACGGCACGATCTCCGTCGAATCGGAAAAGGGCGTCGGTACGGAATTCACCGTTGTCGTCACGCTGACCAACAGCCGGCAGCAGGGACCGGCTGTGAGCTATTTTGATCCAAAGGACATGCGGGTCCTGGTCGTGGATGATGAAGAGATCGCGGCGGAACATGCACGGATCGTCCTGGACGAGGTAGGGATCAAGGCAGAGACCTGCCACGACGGACAGACCGCCCTGCAGATGCTGGAGGTGCAGCACGCCAAGAACGCCCCCTACAACCTGGTGCTGCTCGACTGGAAGATGCCTGGAATGGATGGCCTTGAACTGGCAAAAGAGATCCGAAAGCGATACGACAGGGAAACGACTGTGATCATCCTGACCTCCTTCAGCTGGGACGAGATCATGGATGAGGCCCTGCATGTTGGCGTGGACAGTTTCCTGGCTAAACCCTTGTTTGCCTCTAATGTGCTTGGCGAATTCGAGCGGGTCGTAAGAAAGAACAACCTGGAGATCCTCAAAGAGAAAAAACGCGCCGACCTTAAAGGCAGGCATATCCTCATGGCTGAAGATGTCATGATCAACGCAGAGATCATGAAAGAGCTCATTCAGATGCGCGAAGCAGAGATCGACCACGCAGAAAACGGGAAGATCGCCCTGGATATGTTTGGGAAGAGCCCGGTCGGTCATTATGATGCGATCCTGATGGATGTGCGCATGCCGGAGATGGATGGTCTGGAGGCGGCAGCAGCGATCAGGTCACTGAAGAGGCCCGATGCCAAGACCATCCCCATCATTGCCATGACGGCAAATGCCTTTGACGAAGATGTGCAGCGCTCACTTCAGGCCGGTATGAACTCTCACTTGTCCAAACCTGTGGATCCAGAGCATCTTTACCGGACTCTGGAAGAGCTGATCTATGAAAAGTCGCTATGATGCCGGAAGACAGAAGGAGCCGGACCTTTCCATGTGACCCGGCAGCAGCACCTTTACCGGCAGGCGACGCGATGAGTCTGACAGCATCATGCCAGCATGGGGGGCTGTTCCGTACTTCGCTTATCACTCTTGTTACGCCCTGGCTCCGTCCGGCTTTCTGGGGCGTGGCTGCCACATGACTCGCCACGCTGCCCAGTGACAAGCGGCATTCGGCTCGATTGATGAAATCCATTGCGCTGCAACGCTGTGACAAGCAAGACATGCTCTATGGCGTAAAGCAGGCATCCATCCAGGGCGTCCCTGCGAAAACGGTTCGAGGCATTGTCCCAGCGACGACCTCAGCGATTTTTCTGGGGGATGCAGGGGACAGGCGGCGTATTGGGGGGCTCTGCCTGGCGCCGATCTCCTGCCAGTTTGGCGAATATGGTTGTGGACGTTGCATTTTCGGAAGGCAGTGATATGGTGGGGATGCTCATTTTGAGGGCATGCCGCACATAGAATGGCGGCATACAGGGAGAGATGCCATGCTTTTAAAGAACATAGTATGCGCCGTTTTTGCCGTTGTTCTGTTTGCTGGACAGGCCTGGGCGGATATATTTAAGGCTGCTGACAAAGGCGATGTACAGGCGGTGAAGGAATATCTTGCCCATGGCGTGGATGTGAACGCGAAGGACGATGACTTTGAATGGACGCCGCTGCACTATGCCTCGAGTGCGGGTCACGCGAACATCATCAAGCTGCTTATTTCTTCCGGCGCGGATGTGAACGCGAAGGATAACGTTGGCAGGACGCCGCTGTTCAGACCCGCTTTCTATGGGGATGCTGCCGTAGTCAAGCTGCTTATTTCTTCCGGATCGGACGTGAACGCGAAGGATAATAACGGCGAGACGCCGCTGTTCCAGCCCGTTATCTATGGGCATGCAGACGTAGCCAGGCTCCTGATTTCTTCCGGTGCAGATGTGAACGCGAAGAATAATGACGGCGAGACGCCGCTGCACCGTGCCGCTGACAGGGGAGAAACTGACGTAGCCAAACTGCTTATTTCTTCCGGCGCGGATGTGAACACGAAGGATAATGATGGCGAGACGCCGCTGCACAGTGCCGCTTTCATGGGGCGTGCGGACGCGGTCAAGCTGCTTATTTCTTCCGGCGCGAATGTGAACGCGGAGAATAAAGACGGCGAGACGCCACTGCACTTTGCTGCTGCTGTCAGGGATGTGAGAGCAGCCAAATTGATCGTCTCTTCCGGTGCGGATGTGAACCTGAAGAATAAAAACGGCGCTACGCCGCTTGACATTGCGGTGGAAAAGGAAAACCTAGAAGTCGCCAATATCATTGGATCCGCCATGTCATCTTTCGCAAAGTAGCAACCGTTCAGTCATCTACAGTATGTCTTGGACATCACGTTGCCATGCAGGGGGGGCATGATGATGAACATGCGGCGGAGGCGGCTGGTGCAGCGGCCTGGAAACGTGCGGAGGCGCCTTTGGCGGATGGTGCGGGGCAGCCTGCAGAGGAGCGGCGAAAAAGGCCAGGACGGCGAGCGCGGGAAGGATCCGTTTCATGTCGATTCTCCTTGTCCGTAAGGGGGTGGGCCGGAACGAATTTCACTGCCTTGTACGCTGGGGGCGTTATGCCTTCGCCTGAGGGGAGGTTAGCCCCATCGCCATGAAATTTCAACCTGTCCTGCACATGAAGCGGCCTTCTGCCTGCCACCTGGCCTTGCTGCGCTCCCTGCATGGTCAGCAACGCGCTGCCGGTGAAGCAAGTGCAAACGGCTCAGGCAGCCTGGGGCGGATCGGCGTGCCTGCATGGCCTCTTTTGCGCCTGCCCATCCTTTGACCCGGGCATATTCTGCTTGCTGACAAGCCCTCCACGGCCTATCATCATGGCCATGAACACCAGAGCCATCCTCATCGCTCCCGCGGCGCAGCCTGAAGAAGACGCCCCCGCATCGCCCCTGTATCTTTCTCCCGTGCAGGCCGGCTTCCCCTCCCCTGCCGAAGACTACATGGACGGGGAGCTCAACCTGCATAAGCACCTTGTCCGCAACGAAGCAGCGACCTTCTTCCTGCGTGCGTCAGGCGATTCCATGACAGGCGCAGGCATATTTGACGGAGACCTGCTCGTGGTGGACCGCTCCCTGCCTGCCGAGCACAACAGGATCGTCATCGCGGCCCTGGACGGAGAACTGACGGTGAAGCGCATCATCCGGCAGCGCGGCAGGGTGTTCCTGGCTCCTGAAAACCCTGACTATCCGAAGTTCGACATCACCGACCGCGAATACGTCCACATCTGGGGCGTGGTGACCTACGCCATCCATGACCTCCGCGCGGCGCATGCGGTCCATCCCTGAGGATGCCAGGGTATGCCCCCCGGACAGCGGGACCTGCCCTGCCTTCCGGACACAGAAAAACATCCGTAAAAGGCGGTGCTGCCTGCCATGAAAAGGCTGTGCGACCTGATATCCCGCAATACGGCGGTCCTTGTCCTGGCAGCAGCCCTGCTGGCCTTGACGGTGCCCGGGCCCTTCCGGCATATCCCGCCGGCGGTCATCAATATCCTGCTCGGGGTCATCATGTTCGGCATGGGCCTGACGCTGACCCTCCAGGATTTCAAGGTCGTTTTCAGCAGGCCGAAAGATGTCATCACCGGCTGCGCAGCCCAGTTCATCATCATGCCCCTGCTGGCATGGATCCTGGCAAGGACGTTCTGCCTTGACGAAGAACTGGCGCTGGGCGTCATCCTTGTGGGCTGCTGCCCGGGCGGGACGGCATCCAATGTCATGACGTTCCTCGCCAGGGGGGACCTTCCCCTTTCTGTCGGCATGACAGGCGTTTCCACGCTCCTCGCGCCATTGCTGACGCCCCTGCTGACATGGCTGCTCGCCGGGAAAAACATCCACGTGGACGCTGCAGGAATGCTCCTCAGCATCATGTGGGTCGTGATCCTGCCCCTTGCCATCGGGCTGGTTGTCAAGCGGTCGTTCCCGCGCTTCACGGAAAAAGCGACGTTCCTCCTGCCGGCATCATCCGCTCTCGCCATCGCCGCCATCGTCGTCATCGTGATCGCCGCCAATGCGCACAGGCTCCTGCAGGGCGGGCTGCTGATCGTGCTCGTGGTCATGCTCCACAACCTGTGCGGCTTCGCATCAGGCTATGCGACAGGCATGCTCCTTGGCCTTGCCCCTGCGAAGCGCAAGGCGGTCTCCATCGAGATCGGCATGCAGAACTCCGGTCTTGCCACCAGCCTGGCAGCGATGCATTTCGCCGCCTATCCCATGGCGGCCATCCCAGGCGCGGTCTTCAGCGTGTGGCATAACGTCAGCGGCGCTGTCATCGCCAGATGCTATGCCAGGGAAGGCACGCGTGACGGTGGATAGCCGCGGCGCCCTTTGGCGGCGTGCAGCCGGACCTGTGCGGCATGGGGGCATGGTCCCCTGCCGCAGGCATCGCGGGAGGGGCAGGGGCAGCTGATTCAGCGCTTCCAGTGGAAGATGAATTCCTGTGCGACGTCGGGATGCAGGCTCAGGTGGACAGGGCAGACGTCGGCGCAGTGCTCCATGGCGGCTTTCTGCGCGCCGGTGTATCCCCGGTCGGGCATGTCCAGCACGACCTGGACCTTTCCCAGCCGGCGCGGATCGGCGCTCATGACCTTGGTTATGGATATCTCCGTCCCTTCGACGTCGATGCCGTGCTTCGCGGCATAGATGCCGATGATGGTCATGGCGCATGCGGCCAGCGCCGTCGCGCAGAGGTCCGTCGGCGAAAAGGCTTCGCCCTTGCCCTGGTTGTCCACGGGGGCATCGGTGACAATGGTCGTGCCGCTGGCGAGATGGGTGCATTCCACGCGCAGCCCGCCAAGATACCTTGCCTTCATGTGTGCCATGGTCGTCTCCTTCGCCTCCCTGGCGGAGGCATGGGATCGCAGTCCGCCGGGGATCCGCCCGCCCTTCCGGGACAGCGGAGGCGGCATGCTCAGCCTTGCGCCTCCAATGTATCCGCGGCAGCCGCAAATGGCAACACGGGCCCCTGGCCGCACCGGGAGGCGCCAGGGACCCTGCCTTGAGGACCGTCCTTGCTCCCCGCCCCATGTGCCGGCGGAAAGATTCTGCAACGGTCCGAAACACGATGAAAGAAAATCCCTGCCGGCATGGGGCATGCCGCGAGGCATATCCATGCCGCCTTCCCACGGATCTTCCCCGGGAAGCCTGCGGCAAAGCGCTTTTTTTCCGCCATGTTCTGCACCGGCATGGGCGGCAGCGCCTGGCCGGGAAACACGGCATGGAACTTTCCTCCCCTGCTTGACTTCCTTGAAAAAGGCGATATAGGCTAGGCGCGAAACCTGCACTTCGCGGGATCGAGCCAATCCTAACGGAGGTTAACGCATGAAACGCCTTCTGCTGGCCGGAGCCCTCGCCCTCGCCCTTGCGGGCTGCGTCGACGACGGCTATTACGATGACTACTATGACACGTCCTACGGCGGCACCACGGTCTATTCCAACCCCACCTACGTCGTCGTGCCCGACAGGCCGGGGCCCCCGCCTCCGCGCGGCTACCACCGTCCGCCCCCGCCGCGGCATCATCACCACATGGCTCCGCCGCCTCCGCCTCCGGGACGCCCGGGATTCCACCGTCCGCCGCCAGGTCCGCGCCCGCATGGCCCCGCCATGCGCCCCGGACACGGTCCCAGGCCCGACAGGCCGGCGCGCATGGACAGACCGCGCATGGACAGACCGCGCATGGACAGACCGCGCATGGACCAGCCCAGGCCGGCAAAGATGGAACGGCCCCGCATGGAACGCCCCCGCATGGAACGGCCCAGCCGTTCCGAGCGTCCTTCCCGGGCCGACCGTCCGCGCCATGAAGGCAGGGGCGGCAGGCGCATCTAAAAAAGCCGCATGACCTGGATCCACGGCCCCGCGCAAGCGGGGCTTTTTGCTGCCTGCAGGGGCAGCGGATGGATCCCTGCGGAAGCCCCTCCTTCCTGCATGCAGCGCTTAAAAACGTTCTATGCGCACGCCGCAGCATCGTTCTTCCCATGCATCCGGATAATTAAAACATAATGATTTTTATGCTCCGGCCTGCATCTTTTCATGCGAAACGGCACGTCCGGCACTTTCCTTTTCTCTGCTTTCAGCGTAAATTGCGAAAAAAGGCACAGGCGCATGCCGCCGCCTGCACCGTGCCTGCGCCTGCCCGTCCGGGCGGAGACGTCCATAACAACCAGGAGGCTACAGCGTATGCCGCAGCTGCTTTACGGATTTTGGGACAATGTCGTCTATGACAACCGAGTGCCTTCTACCTCGATCTCCCAGCCTGACCTGCCGCTGGAGGAATTCGCCCAGTTCAACAAGGGCAATCCGGTGGAGGTCTTCCTCAGCCCCAGGGGGTTCCTCGTCTTTTCGCGGGAAGCGGACCTCTGCCGCGCCCTGGCCATGCACCACCGCCGCCTAGCCGAACGCTCCTGCGGCAAATGCACGCCCTGCCGCGTGGGATCGCAGATCATCGCGCAGGAGCTGGACAAGCTCTGCGCCGACGGCGATGCCGACTGGAACGCCATGCGCGACCTTGGCGAACAGATGCGCGACACCTCGCTCTGCGGGCTGGGCAGCACCGGTGCCCTGCCGCTCCTTGCGGCCATCGAGCATTTTTCCGACGAAATGAACGCCAAGCCCCAGCGCAAGGGCGGCGGCTTCTATTCCGTGGCCACCACCGCCTGCATCGAGGCCTGCCCGGGGCACGTCAACGTGCCCCGCTACATCGACTACCTCAAGGACGGCCACAACGACCTCTCCTGCGGCGTGGTGCTCAAGAACTATCCCTTCGACAGCTGCTGCGGCCGCGTCTGCGTGCGCTACTGCGAGATCGCCTGCCGCCGCGGGAAAGTCGACGAGGCGGTGGACATCCGCAGCCTCAAGCGCTTTGCCGCCGACATGTCCATCGGTTCCGGCCTGCTGCGCCCCACGCCTGTCGAAAACGGCAAGACCGCCCGCATCGCCGTGATCGGCGCCGGTCCGGCCGGGCTCACCTGCGCCTACAGGCTGCTCTGCATGGGCTTCCCCACCGACATTTACGAGGCGCACCCCTATTTCGGCGGCATGATCCGCTACGGCATCCCCTCGTACCGGCTGCCCAAGGACGTGCTGCAGCGCGAGATAGACCTCGTGCGCGACATGGGCGGCGTCTTCATGCCCAACCAGAAGCTGGGCAGGGACTTCCACGTGAACGACCTGTTCACCCGCGGGTACCGCGCCCTGTTCCTCGCCCCTGGCTGCCCCAAGGGTTCCTACCTTGGCATGCCCGGGGAAGACATATCCACTCCGGGCTATGAGAACGGCATCGACTTCCTCGAACGCGTGCACGACACCCTCGCAGCCGGGGAAACGCCCGTCATGGAAGGCGACGTGGCCGTCGTGGGCGGCGGCAACGTGGCCATGGACTGCTGCCGCACCGCGGCGCGCATGACGAACGGCAAGGTGCACCTCATCTACCGCCGCACCGAAGCCGACGCCCCGGCCGACCACCAGGAGATCGAAGAAGCGAAAGAGGAAGGCGTGGAGTTCCACTTCCTCACCGGGCAGGACAGGCTCGTGCTCGAGGGCGGGAAGATCACCGGGCTGCAGTGCCTGCGCATGGAGCGCACCGAGCCCGACGCCAGCGGTCGCCGCGGCGTGAAGCCCATAGCCGGATCGGAATTCACCGTCCCCTGCTCCACGGTCATCGCGGCCATCGGGCAGTCTGCCGATCCTGACTTCCTCATCCCCGACGACGGCATCCAGCGCGACCGCAAGAACCTCATCATCGTCGACGAGTACCAGTGCACCTCGCGGCGCGGCGTGTTCGCCGGCGGCGACGGCGCCAGCGGCCCCCGCACCAGCGGTCCCAGCGTGCTCGTGCATGCCATGGCCCAGGGCGCCGTGGCGGCGCAGGCCATCGCCTCCTACCTCGAGACGGGCGGCTCTCCCTTCCTCCCCCGCGAACGGGCGAGCGCCATGATCAAGGCCCTCAAGCTGCTGGAAAACGACGAGCCCTGCCCGCCGGTCCCGCTCCCGCGCATCAAGGTGCGCGGGCTCGATCCCGAGCAGAGGAAGCATAATTTCCTGGAGGCGGAAGAGACGCTGACCCAGCAGGAAGCCTGGGCCGAAGCGCAGCGCTGCATGCGCTGCTTCCGCAACATGTCCATCGTCACCCGGGACCCCATCCCCGGCGTCAGCGCCTGAGCGCAGGAGATACGCCATGAAAGCCTATATCAACGGAAACCCCTGTGAATTCGAAGAAGGGGAAAGCATACTCCAGGTCGCCCAGCGCAACGGCGTCTTCATCCCCACGCTCTGCAACTTCACCCCGCTGGACCATAAGCCGGGGACCTGCCGGGTCTGCGTGGTCGAAGCCTTCGACGGCGACGGGCCCTCGCAGCTCGTCGCCTCGTGCAACACCCCCATGCAGGAAGGCATGCGCGTCTTCACCCAGAGCGAAAGGGCCCGCGCCTCGCAGCGCCTGCAGGTGGAGATGCTCCTTGCCGACCACGACCTGAGCTGCGTCGCCTGCGCCCGCCACGGCAGCTGCGAGCTTCAGGACCTGGGCGAATACGTGGGGCTGTTCACCAACCGCTTCGCCCCTGCCCTGCGGGCGTCGCGCCCCTTTGACGACAGCAGCCGCGGCATCATCCGCGACATGAACAAATGCGTGCGCTGCCTGCGCTGCGTGGAAGTGTGCCGCAAAGTGCAGGGCGTGGCCGCCCTCACCGTGGACGGCACGGGCATCAACTCCCATATCGGGATGGGCATGGACGAAGACCTGAACACCTCCGCCTGCATCCAGTGCGGACAGTGCATCATGGTCTGCCCCACGGGGGCCCTGGCCGAGCGTGACCAGAACGACGAAGTGCTCGACTTGATCGGCGACCCCTCCGTCAAGACCGTGTTCAGCTTCGCGCCGTCTGTGCGCGTGGTGCTGGGTGAAGAGTTCGGCCTGGCTCCCGGTTCCAATGTGGAAGGGCGCATCGTGGCCGCCCTGCGCCGCATCGGGGCCGACATCGTGCTGGACACCGACTTCGCCGCCGATGTGACGATCATGGAAGAAGGCACGGAACTGCTCCACCGCATCCAGGAAGGCGGCGTCCTGCCCATGTTCACCTCCTGCTGCCCCGGCTGGATCAATTACATGGAAAAGCACCTGCCCCAGGGTCTGGCGCATCTTTCCACCACGCGTTCCCCACAGGCCATCTTCGGCTCCCTGGCCAAGACCTACCTGCCCAAACAGATGGGGATCCCCGCCGAGAGCATCCGCGTGATCTCCATCATGCCCTGCACGGCCAAGAAGGACGAGGCGGCGCGCCCGCAGCTGTTCGGCGCGCAGGGGCCGGATACCGACATCGTGCTCACCGTGCGCGAATTCGCCCGCCTGCTGCGGCGCTGCAGCGTGAATCTTGCGGACGTGGAGCCGGAACCCTTTGACAACCCCTTCATGAGCGCCTCCACGGGCGCGGCGGTCATCTTCGGCACCAGCGGAGGGGTCATGGAAGCCGCGCTGCGCACGGTCTACGCCAAGCTCAATGACGGCAAGGAACTGCCCGGCATCGAAGTGGCGCCCGTGCGGGGCATGGACGGGCTGCGCGAGGCGGAAGTGGACCTGGGCGCGGCCGGAAAGGTCAAGGTCGCCATATGCTTCGGGCTGGCCAACGCGCGCAAGCTGATGGAGCAGGCCGTGGCCGGCGCATCGCCCTACGCCTTCATCGAAGTCATGGCCTGCCCCGGCGGCTGCATCGACGGCGGCGGGACCCCGCGCGTGAAGCACGAGTTCCACCCCAACCGCGGCAAGCGGCAGAACGGACTGTTCTCCATCGACCGCGACATGCCGCGCCGGCAGTCGCACAACAACCCGCAGGTCATCCGGCTGTACGAAGAATTCCTGGGCGAGCCCAACTCGCACCTGGCGCACGAGCTTCTGCATACGCATTACAACGACAGGCATAAGGACCACAGCGAGACCATAAGCCGCGCCTTCCAGCAGGTCACGCTGACAGACTGGTAGGCCGGAGCCACCTCCCCCGTGCATGGCGCATCCGGGGGAGCGGGCCTGCGCCACGGCATCCCTCCCCCGGCCCTCAGGCCGGGGGATCCTTTTTGCACGGCATGCCCGGCAACGGCGCAAGGATGGCGCATGCCTTGCCAAGCGCACGGGGGCCATGTATAAGGGAAGCATACCGCCCACGCCTTTGCAGGCGCGCAACAGGGAGTCCGCCATGAAGCATGTTTTGACCGTCCTTGCCCTTTCCTTCGCCATGTTCCTTGCGGGATGCGTCGACCAGGGCTACGGGCCCGTGCGCCCGGCGCACTACGCCCGGCCGCCGGCCTATTCCCCCGTGCCGTCCAGCCCGCACGCCCGGCAGGCGCTCCCCGCGAGCTTCGAAGAATACAAGCAGCGCTACGCCATGCACGCCACGACCCCGCAGGGCGCCGTCAAGCTCTATTTCGACGCCGTGTTCTGCTATATCGGCGGCAACAAGGCGGAAGCGCTGAAGATGCTGCGCTACTCCATGCACGAGATCAAGGGCTGGGAGCGCACGGCCTACCACTCCACGTTCATGGAAAGGCTCAACGACCCCGGGCAGCACCATATCTTCCGCAGCTTCGCCGCCGGCGCGACGCCCGAGAACGACTATGCCATGTCGCCTCAGAACTACAGGCTGATGATCGACGATGTGCGGGGCATGCATGGCTACACCCAGGTGCGGCTCATCAGTTCTGGCGCAGACAGCCCGCGCGTCGTGCAGGTGCGCCAGTACGACGACGGGCTGTGGTATGTCACCCAGAACGCGGGCACCTACACCCAGGTGCGCGAGCCCTACGGGCGGCGCCTGCACAGGCACCGTTACGGGCACGATGCCGACTACGACTAGGCAGGATGTCCTTCTGATTCCCGTGCAGCCGGCGGAGGAGCCCGATGCCCCGGGGAAAAGGCCGGGGCGCCCTGCGGCTGCACGGACATGCCGGCAGCGCCTGAAGCTGGAAGTGCGGAACGCCGGCCCTGGCAAAAGAGATGCTCCGGCGCAAGGGAAAGCCCTGCTCAGTTCAGCGCCCGCCACAGCAGCACGCACGCCGCCACAGCGAGGAAGGCGGTGACGATCCGCCTGAACAGCGCCTGATCCACCCTCCGCCCGAGCAGGTAGCCCAGATACTGCCCCGCGGCATTGCCCGCGATCCCGGCCACCGCCAGCTTGAACAACTCCGGCCTGTACAGTCCTGCCCCGGCCTGGGCGAGCAGCGATCCGCCCACAGCGAACACATAGAACAGGGACATGTTGCCCCGCGCCCGGTCAGGATCCCAATGCCTGAGCAGCACGTAGATGCCCAGCGGCGCTCCTGACATGGCCACGGATGCGCTCACGAAACCGCACACGATGCCTGCCAGGACATCGGCAAGGCGTCCCTCGGGCAGCTTCCACGCAGCCGCCTTGCGCAGGCACTGCAGGCCCACGAAGCAGAACAGCATGGCGCAGATCATCAGCTGGAGGACACGCACCGGGGCGAAGGAGAGGACGATCCCGCCGAGGAGGCAGCCCGGCAGGCAGCCGGCCACCAGGCAAGCGATGTCCCGGAACGAACTGCGCCTGCGGTACATCCAGGCCATCTGCGGCGTGGCGAACATGCTCATGATGGTGGAAAGCAGCACGGCGTCGCCCGGAGAGAAGACCATCATGAGCAGGGGCATGGAAAGCATGACGCCGCCCACGGCCGTTGCGCCGGAAACGATGCCGCAGCCGAAGCGTATGAGCAGCAGCACGGTGCAGAGGCTGATGAAGTCCATGGTTCCAGATCTCATCCCCGGGCACGCCCTCCCCTGCGGGGCCGGCGGTCCGGGATGCAGGCCATGCCTGGGTTGCTAGAGGTATCCCCCCACCTGGGCGATGCCGCTTTCCAGGCTGGCAAGGACGGGCCTGCCCGCGTCGCGCACAAGCGGCAGGATGCGGTGCATGCTGCCCTGGGCCAGCACGATGACGTCGTGCGAACGCGCCGCGTCGCGCACGGCTCCGGCAACGAGCCGGTCATGGGCCTCCTGTCCGCCGCCGGCGCGCATGGCCTCGTACACGCCTTCCACCAGGCGCGGCTCCACCACGACGCTTTTCCCGGCTTTTTGCGCCGCCTCCTCCACCAGCCGGCAGGAAGGTCCGATGGTCGAGGAGGCCGTAGCCACGACGGCCACCCTGCTCCCCAGCGCCACGGCCTGTCCTGCCATGGGCGCATCGATGCGCAACACCGGCACGGAAACGAGCGGGGCGCAGTACCGCGCCGCCTCGCCCACGGTCGAGCAGGAATTGAGCACGCATGCGCAGCCGAACTCCTGCAGGCTGCGGTAGTAGCCGCATATCCTGGCCAGGAGGCCGGGCGTCAGCCCGCCGTGCTCCAGCGCCTCGGTGAGCAGGCTGTCGTCGGCGATGTTGACGACCTCGACCTGCGGGAACTGCCGTGCGAACTCTGCGCGCACGGTCTCCACGATGCCATAGAACGTATGCACCACGCCCACGCGTATCTTCTTCATGATCCCTCTCCTGCGGCCCGATGGCGCCGCCACAGGAGCGAGGATAGCCCCGGCGGCGCTGCATGGCAATACTCTCCGGCCGGCCGCCGCAGGCCACGGCTTGCCTTTGCCGTGAAGAACAGCTATTTTCAAGCGGATCTTACCCGTTGCCGGTCCTTCCCTCCGCCCGCGGACGGAGAAGGGCATCCTGATAAGGCTCAAGACACGAGGTTTTGCCATGGCATCTTTCAAACGGACCGCCCGGCTCCTTCCGATGGCGGCGCTGGCCCTGGGGCTGCTCCTTGCAGGCGGGACATCCGCAGCGGATGCCGCGGACGCGCAGGCTGTCAAGCGCCGCGTCACCCAGGTGGAATACCACGTCAGGGAATTCGAAAAAGAGGTCGCCCAGCAGCGCGGCGGCGTCAAAATGGTCTGGCGCAGCCGGCAGACGGCCCTGGAGCGCGTGCAGCAGCTGAAAAAGGAGTTCCCCGACGATCCTGATGTCGAAAAGCTCTTCCAGCGCACCCGCGTGGCCCTGATGAAGAGCATGGGCGAATATACGGAAGTCTCCCCCGAATGGACGCTGTACAAGCGCAACGAGGACGACCTGCGCAAGGTCATCGCCGGAGAGGGGGAAAAACGCTGGGAAGAGCTGCTTGCGGAGCGCAAGGACAAGATCATCGGCAAGGCGTTCCCCGCCCCGGATCCGGATTCCGTATCGGTCGACGACCTCAAGGGTTCCTGCGTCATCCTTGAGGACGTGCAGTACCCGCAGCACCAGTTCTACGGGGCGACGGGCGAATACGTTTACGCCGGCAAGCCTTCTGCGGGCTATTATTTCGTGAACATCGGCGGGCGCGACTGGCTGGGCCCGTACGAGGCCGTCAAGCGCTTCCGCCGCAGCGTGGATCCCACGCTTGCCGATGTGCAGGGCTGGACGCTCCTCGGCGAGGTGGTCAACATCACCGCCGAGATCCCGCAGGCAGGGGATGACAAGACCGGCAGCTTCCAGTACGGCTGGGTCATCAGGCCCATCGCGCTCTACGTGCCCGGGCATGTGCTGGCCGTGCGCGACGACAGGAAGGAAGCCTCCGGGACCTACGCGGGCGAAGAAAAAGTCGCCGCCATCAAGGACGGCTGGTTCACCGTCAGGGAAGTGCCTGCCGATGTCACTCCGGAGCGTCTCATGGAGATCTTCATGACCGCCCTCAAGGAAAAGAATTACAGCCTCTACGAAGACTGCATCGATCCGGAGCGCCGGAAGACCGAACTCGCCGAAGACCTCCTCCGCTACCACTGGGACCGGCACCAGGAGCGCTTCCACGGGCAGTACATCCACGCTTCCTTCGGCAAGGCGAAGATCACCGTCGTCAAGGGCTTCGACCAGGGCAGCGACCTGATGAACTTCTTCCTCGACGAAAAGCAGAAGGCGACGCTGGCGAAGCGCGGCGGCGAAAAGCTGGAGGAAGCCATCGTCGAAAGCCGCGCCTACGACAACGACGGCAAGCAGCTCGGCTCTCCGCATCCGCATAAGCTCATCCGGCGCAACGGCGGACGCTGGTACGTCGAAGACTACGCCGCACGCTTCTAACCATCCGAAGGAGTCCCCTCCATGAACGCAGTGATAAAGAACACAGTCATCGGCATGGCGGCTGCGCTGCTGCTCCTGCCGGCAAGCCCCTGCCCGGCGGATGACGGCGGCAGGGAACACGTCGATGCCGTCATAGAAAAACAGCGCCAGAAGGCTGAGGAAGCCAAGGCGAACGAAGGGCTGCTCACGCTCAAGGCCATCACATCCATCTTCCAGGAAGAGCAGAGCCGCACCCACGGAGCGGTCAGCGCCAACATGTTCGAGAACCCCGAGCGCGACGAAGTGCTGCAGTCCTTCCGCAAATTCCTCCTCCGGCAGCCCGTCAAGATCCAGGGCGGCGCCACCCTGGCCCCGGGCGAAGAAGCCAACCGCGACCAGATCGTCCAGCTCTACGCGATCATGAAGGCCATACAGGAAGAACTGTACCCCCCCATGCGGCGCGTCCTCCAGATGGCCATCGTCGGCGAATTCGCCAAGCGCCTGAACAAGCTGGAAAAGACCCATGACTACGTGGACGACTTCTTCCCCGAAAGCTTCAGGTCGTTCGACAACGCCTTCCATCAGTTCATGCAGGACGTGGACACGGTCAAGGCCAACGGCGTGACGGATGTCAGCGGCAAAGAGCTGCTCATGTCCTCCGGCCTGGGCGAGTTCGCCACAGACGGCATGAAGACCCAGCCCAGGTTCGACAAGATCCTGCGCGCGCTGGACAACCACCTCATTTCCGCCGGCACCGACGTGCTGAACAAGCTCTGGGAAGACAACGAGGCCCTGTACAAGCTGCACGAGCAGAACATGAAGGCCTACGAGAGGACGCGCGACATCATCGCCCAGTCACCCAGCGCCGACCGTGCGGCAGCCATCATGGAAAACTACGCCGTGATCATCTCCCAGGTGGAAAAGCTGCACCTCAGGATCAGGACCCTCATCCAGGACGCCGAAGGCGACACCGTCATGGGCCGCGTGCGCCAGGCGGACAAGAGCCTTGCCCCGCACGGGGCCTTCCAGGCTGACAGCGGCACCGTGCGCAACGGCTGCCCCGTCTATGCGCGCCGCGTACGCCGCGCCATCGAGGAGTGCAAATTCCATTACCTGGACACTGTCAAGGCCATGAACGCCGCGAACCGCGGCAAGCCCGGCTACAAGCCCATCCCCGAGGTGTGGAACTGAGCCCTGCTCCCGGACCCGCCGGGCAGGGCTGGCCGGCCGCCCGAGGCTGCAACAAAACAGGTTGCAATCTTTTAAAAAAAGCATAGTATGCCCTCCGGTTTTTTTGGGCGTGCCCACAGTGCCGTGGAAGCACGCCTCCTGTGAATTCACCTTTGGAGCAGTCCATGGATTACAACATACTCACCGTGTTTTCCAACGCCAGCCTGGTCGCCAAAGTCGTCATGGCCATCCTTGTGCTTCTCTCCGTCCTCAGCTGGACGGTGATCATCGGCAAATTCTTCTCGCTGGGCAGGGCATCGCGCAAGGCGTCCTCCGGCCTGGAGCGCTTTGCCGAGGCGCCCGACCTGCGCCAGGCCGTGGGCACCCTGGGGCGGGATTCCTCATCGCCCCTCTACGCCGTGGCCCAGCATGGCGTGCGTGAGTTCAACAACGGCCGCGAGCTCCGCGTGAGCGAAGGCGTGGTGGTGGAGACCGTGCGCCGCGCGCTGAACCAGGGCGTCGCCATGGAAGTCGACCGCATGCACAAGGGGCTCTCGCTGCTTGCCACGACGGCCAACACGGCGCCCTTCATCGGGCTCTTCGGCACGGTCTGGGGCATCATGACCTCCTTCCACGCCATCGGGCAGATGAAATCGGCATCGCTGGCCACCGTGGCCCCGGGCATCTCCGAGGCGCTCATCGCCACGGCCATCGGCCTTGCCGTCGCCGTGCCCGCCACCATCGCCTACAATATGTTCCTGGGCAAGCTCGAGAGCATCGAAACGCGCATGATCAACTTTGCCGGCGTGTTCCTCAACCGCGTGCAGAGCGAGGTCAACCGCCCCCACGGGGAGAAAGCACGGTCATGAGCAGGCGCAACAAGAGCTTCGTTTCGGAGATCAACGTCACGCCCTTCGTGGACGTGATGATGGTGCTCCTCATCATCTTCATGGTCACGGCGCCCATGATGGATTCCGGCCTGGACGTGGACCTGCCGCAGGCCAAGCAGGTCGACAACCTGCCCACGGATTCCGACCACCTGGTGCTCACCGTGCGCGACGACGGCTCCATCTTCCTGGACACCTACCAGGTGCCCCTTCCGGAACTGGAGGAAAAGCTCGCCGCACTCGTCAGGGACAAGGACAGGGCGCTTTTCCTCCAGGCTGACAAGAACGTCCCCTACGGGCTCGTCGTGGACGTGATGGGACGCATCAAGTCCGCCGGCATCGAGAAGCTGGGCGTCGTCGCCCTCCCCTCCCCCGCCCCGGCGGAACAGAACGCAGGACAAGCCGGCCGGCCGAAGAAATGAACACAGGCAGCTTCATCCTTTCCCTCCTCCTCCATCTGGGGGCCCTGGCCTTCCTGCTCTATGCGCCTGCGCACAAGCCGGTGGACCTGACGCGCCCCTCGGTGCAGGTGAGCCTCGTCATGGGGCTGCCCGGCGGAGAGAACCTGCCCTCCCCCGTGCTGGGCCACCGCCCTCCGGAAGCCGAAAAGCAGGTCCTGTCCACGGAATCCGCTCCCAAGCCCGAAGCCGTGCAGGAACCCGCGCCCTCCGCTCCCGAGATCGCCGAGATCCCCAGGCCTGAAGACCTGCGCCAGGACATGCCGCAGCCGGAACCGGATCCCGTCCGCCAGCCCCAGCCGGATGAGCAGCGCCAGCCGGAGCCGCAGCAGATCGCCCGCGCACAGGAAGCCGTGCCCATCCCCAGGCCGGACGCCCAGCCCGAGAAGAAGGCCGAGCCCAAGCCCGAACCGAAGAAAACTCCCGAACCCGAGAAGAAGCCTGAACCCAAGCCGGAGCAGAAAAAGGCTCCCGAACCGGAAAAGAAGCCCGATCCCAAGCCGGAGAAAAAACCGGCGGAAAAAGCGGAGAAAAAGCCCGCGGGCCCGGCCAATCCGGCTGCGGCTGCCCTGGCGGATGCGCGCAAGCAGGCGCGCAATGCGAACGGGCAGGGATCGGGCAAAGGCTCCGCGGCTGCCAGCGCCCTCAAGGACCTGGCCCGTGAGCTGGGAGGCAAGACCGGCGTCGGCGGAGGCGGAGGCCAGGGCGACGGCCCGGGCGGAGGCGGCATCTACGACGTGTACGCCGGGCTGGTCATCGAGGCCGTGCGCCCCAACTGGAGCATACCCGTCATGTCGCGCAGCAACATGGTCGTCCAGGTGCGCATCGAGCTCGACAGGAACGGCAAGGTGCTCGACTGCACCATAGAGCGCTCCTCCGGGCGCCCGGATTTCGACGCCTCGGCCGTGAACGCCGTGCAGCGCACGAGCGAGAAGGGCATGTTCCCCAAGCCGCCCACGCGCGCCCAGCAGGATATCCTCATCACCTTCAACTCGCAGGACCTGATCCGCTGAACAGCCCCCCGGGCGCAGCGCATCGCGCAGGAGGTGTCCATGCGCCTTTCAGCAGCTTCCGCGGCGGCACTGTTCCTCGCCTGCCTGCTTTGCCTGGCCTTTCCAGCCCGGTCGGACGAGATGGAGATCCCGCCGGAATCCCTGGCGGCGGAGCAGCCTGTCCAGGATCAGGACATCGCCGTGCGCGAGGCCCTGGATTCCCTTCTCGACGCGCAGCGCGCGCAGCTGACGGAGATCTTCACGCTCTCCCAGAAGATGGGGCGTGACATCAACGCCATGACAGGGGCCTTCCGCAAGAACATCACCCTGCTGCAGCAGGAATTCCAGAAGGTCAGCGCCCTTTCCCAGACCGCGGCGGGCAACCCTGCCCTGCTGTCCTTCCTCACCGAACAGCTCCAGCGCATCCTCGAAAAGATCAACACCCATCTGGCTCCCGTCCTCTCCGACATGGAGACCCTGCGGCAGAAGAAGCTGGCCCTGGACATCCTTGAAAAATCCCTCTCCTCCTACGCCGATCCGGAAGAGCACAAGAGGATGGAATCCCTGCTGCGCAACGCCTCGCGCAACATCAGCATACTCCTGGAGCGCATGGAGAGCGCCGCCGCCCCCGCACGGGAGATCGCGGAGAAGGCCGAGCAGAGCGTCAACGCCCTCAAGCTCTCCATGCCTTCCATGTGGAAGGATTACTACCTGGAATCCTCGGGGCATTTCTACGACCTTGCCGAATGGGGGCAGGACATCCGCGCCATGGCCTCGTTCCGCGACACCCTTTCCGTGCACGCCAGCACAGCCCTGCCCTCATCGCTCCGCGACTGGCTCACCGCCCTGGCCCGCATGGCCAGCGCTTTCGTGCTGCTCCTGCTGGCCGCATGGACCCTGCGCGGCGCCGCCAGGAGGAGCCTGCCAGCGGGCGCCCGCCCGGGCGTGGAACGCGTGCTGCGCAACAGCTACCTCTGGATAGCCCTGGGCATCTCGCTGCACTTCTCCGCATGGGCCGACGGCCGCCTGTTCCAGATGCTGGCATCGGCGGGGACCATGTTCCTCTGCTGGGGCGAGCTGGCCCTGGCCTGGGACCTGTTCGACATGGACAGGCCCGAACGCCGCCTGCTCACCCCGCTCTGGCCCCTGTTCCCCCCGCTCATCGCCGGCATGCTGCTGCTCATCTTCGATCCCTTCCCGCATTTCATCTGCGTCGCCTGGCTGGTCGTGCAGGTCATCGACCTCTGGCGGGCGCACCGCCGCCCGCTCCCCCCGGAGACGCCGCAGCGCGCCGCCCTGCGCCTGCACCACTGGCAGCGCTGGATCACGCTCATCATCAGCCTTGCGGGCTATGCGCGGCTTTCCATCCTCATCAACATGTTCCTCACGGCGTGCCTTTCCACCGCCATGCTCTGCCTGGCCATCGTGCGCGTGAACAAGCTCATCGAGAGCCGCATGCCGCAAAGCGGCATGCCCGCCGTGATGGCGAGCCTTGCCGCCGCCCTCATCCTGCCGCTGGTCTTCCTGGCGGTGCTCTCGGCGACCGTGCTCTGGATGCTGGCCTATCCCGGCGGGGGATTCGTGCTGCAGCACGTCGCCTCGCTGGGCTTCAGCGTGGGAGGCTTCTCCCTCAACGCCATGCAGGTGCTGAGCATACTCATCGCCTTCTACCTGGCCAAAACGCTCATTGCCGTGGGCAACACCTTCATGGCGGGCATGTCGAGCCAGTTCTCCAGCCTGCCGCCCACGCTCCTCCTGCCCTTCCAGACGATCTACCGCTACCTGCTCTGGGCGCTCTTCGGACTGTACGCGCTCAAGGCGCTGGGCTTCAACCTTTCCAGCCTGTCGATGATCGCCGGCGGCCTCTCGGTGGGCATCGGCATCGGGCTGCAGAACGTGGTGCAGAACTTCACCAGCGGGCTGCTGGTCATCTTCTCCCGCTCCATACGGGAAGGCGACGTGGTGGAGACCGGCGGCGTGCTGGGCGTGGTCAAGAAGATCAACATACGCTCCACCGTGCTGCAGACCTACGACAACGCCACCATCTTCGTGCCCAATTCCAGCTTCCTGGGCGGGACCTTCACCAACTGGACGCACAACAACCGCCGCGTGCGCAAGGAGGTCACCGTGGGCGTGGCCTACGGGTCCGACGTGCGCGAGTGCATGGAGATCATGCTCGGCATAGCCAGGCAGCACCCCAAGGTGCTGCTCCGCCCCGAGCCTTCCGTGCTGTTCACCGAATTCGGCGCCAGTTCGCTGGACCTGCGCCTGCTCTTCTGGGTGCGCGATTACGACGATTCCCTGAGCGCCGCCTCGGACATCCGCCTGAAGATCAACGACGCCTTCGCCGAAAAGGGCATCGAGATCTCCTTCCCGCAGGTGGACGTGCACATGCGCGATGACAGCCGGCTGCTCCTGGAAAAAGCGCCGGACGGATCCGGACGCTAGCCCCCCCGGCAAAGGGCGCGGCCGCATCGGCGCTCCCATGCGGCGCATCCCGTAGACAAACTGCTCGAACATGTGGCACAATGCCGGAAGCAGCTTAAAAACGCAGGCCGGCGCCTGCGGCCTTTCCGGTGGAAGACGCCCCGCCCGTGCGCGGGGCCTTGCACGGATGAAGGCGCAAGGACCATCAGGAGGCGTGCCCATGGATAGCCACAATAAAAACACTGCCAGGATCATCATCGCCGGATGCGCAGCCATAGCGCTCATCCTCGTGATCGGCACGGTATGGATGGGGAAAAACACGCAGAAAGACAGTGTGGATGCCGTGCGCTCCGTGAGCATGCTGTTCCTCGACGAACTGGCCGGGCGCCGTGAGCAGGTCGTTTCGGAAAAGCTGCAGAACAACATCGAGACCATCCATGTGGCCCTCAGCCTCCTGAAGGAGAACTACCCGGAAGACCTGCGGCAGCTCCGTGAATACCAGACCCAGATGAAGGCCCTCTTCAAGCTGGACCGCTTTGCGTTCGTCGACACGGAAGGAACGGTCTACACCGCGCTGGGAGAACAGAAGGACGCCGACCAGTACCCCTTCGACTTCAAGACGGTGTCCAGGCCTGTGATCGCCGTTAAGAACGTGAAAAGCCGCGATAAAAAGGTGGTCATCGCCGTCCCGGTGGAAGACATGACCGTAAGCGGAAGGCAGATGATCGCCTGCTTCATGGAGATCAGCATGGATCTCATGCTGAAGGACATCTCCCTGGCAACGCAGAACACAGGGGTCACCTTCTGCAACATCTACACCAGCGGCGGCATCGCCCTCAGCAACACCGTCCTCGGCGGGCTTGCCGAAGAGGACAACCTCCTGGAAGCCCTGGCGCATGCGGAATACTTTGAAGGCATATCCTATGACAACGTCGCCCGCGATTTCCGGGAAGGGCGCAAGGGCGTCGTCTCCTTCTCCTACGGAGGGATCCTGGAAACGCTCTGCCATGTCCCCGTCAAGGGCACGGACTGGCAGCTCACCTACCTTGTCAGGGAAAGCGTCATCAGCGACCGCATGGAGAAGGTCTTCACGGGGACCATCACACGGAGCGTGATCCAGTCGCTCCTGGCCGTGTTCATCCTGGGCCTGATATTCGTCTTTGCCATGATGCAGAGCCGCAAAAACGCGCGCCTGATGCTCGAAAAGGAGACTTTCGAGGCCGAGAGCCGCATCAAGCATCAAGAGATGGAGCGGAGGCTGGAACTGCAGGAGCAGATGCTCATGCAAAAAAAGCAGCAGGAGCAGCAGGAGAAGATGATCGCCGCCCTGGCTTCGGACTACCGCAGCATCTACTACCTGGAACTGGATAAGAACAAGGGCGTGTGCTACCAGTCCCGCAGCGACCTGTCCGGCATCCAGACGGGAGAGGTCTTCGACTACCTGGAATCCGTGACCGCCTACTGCGAGCGTTATGTCCTTGAGCCCTACCGCGAGGAATTCCTGCGCTTCGTCCATCCGGATTCGATCCGCAAAAAGCTCATGGAGAGCAGCGTCATCTCCCACCTCGACATGATCAGCATAGAGGGGAAGGAAAGCTACGAGGCCGTCCGCTTCGCCAGCGTCCGCCATCCCGGGGACCGGCAGGACGGCTCCGTGCACAATAACGTCGGCGCCTGCTTTGCCGACGCCGACGAAGAGACCAGGAAGGCCCTGAACCAGCAGCAGGTGCTGCGCGAGGCGCTGGACGCCGCGGAGCAGGCCAGCAAGGCCAAGACGGTCTTCCTTTCCAACATGAGCCACGAGATCCGCACGCCCATGAACGCGATCATCGGCCTGAACAACATCGCCCTCAACGAGCCGGATCTTTCCGAGAACATCAGGGGATACCTGATGAAGATCGGCAATTCCGCCCAGCATCTGCTGGGCATCATCAACGACATCCTGGACATGTCCCGCATCGAATCCGGCAGGATGGTCATCAAGAGCGAGGATTTTTCCTTTGCCAAGATCCTGGAGCAGATCAACACCATCATCAGCGGGCAGTGCAGGGACAAGGGGCTTACCTATGAGTGCCGGATGTCCGGCAAGATCGACGCCCACTACCTCGGCGACAGCGTCAAGCTCAAGCAGGTCCTGATCAACATCCTGGGCAACGCCGTCAAGTTCACGCCGAAGGGCGGCAGCGTGTCCCTGATCGTCGAAGAGGGGCCGCGCTACGACGGGAAGGCCACGCTCAAATTCTCCGTGAAGGACACGGGGATAGGCATGAGCAAGGAATACCTGCCGCATATCTTCGACGCCTTCAGCCAGGAAGATGCCGCTTCGACCAGCAAGTACGGCAGCACGGGGCTCGGCATGCCGATAGCCAAGAGCATCGTGGAGCTCATGAACGGCCATATCGAAGTGGAAAGCGAGAAGGGCGTGGGCACGACCTTCACCGTGACGGTCACGCTCGGCGAATCCGCCACCAGGGACGGAACGTCCGAAGACGGCGTCATGCCCCACGGCGAGATGAACGTGCTCGTGATCGACGACGACCCCATAGCGCTCGAACACGCGCAGATCACCCTGGGGCAGGCAGGCATACACTGCGACATCGCGGGATCGGGAACTGACGGACTGGAGAAGATATCCGTGCGCCATGCCCGCAGGGAAGACTACGACCTCATCCTCGTGGACTGGAAGATGCCCGGGATGGACGGCGTGGAAACGACCCGGCGCATCCGTTCGGTCGTCGGCCACGACACCCCCATCATCATCCTGACATCCTATGACTGGGACGCGGTGGCCGACGAGGCGAAGGAAGCCGGCGTGGACACCTTCGTCGCCAAGCCCCTGTTCGCGGGGAGCGTCCTGGAGGAATTCCGCGCGGCCTTCAGGAAAAAGAAGGAGACGCAGGTGGTGCAGCGCGCCGAACTGGAGGGCCGGCGCATCCTCCTGGCGGAGGACGTGCAGGTCAATGCGGAGATCATGGTCATGGTCCTGGGCATGCGCGGGATCGAAGCCGACCTTGCCGAAAACGGCAGGATCGCCGTGGAAAAATTCACGGGGCATCCCGCAGGCACGTACGCCGCCATCCTCATGGACATGCGCATGCCCGAAATGGACGGGCTGGAAGCCACGAGGCTCATCCGCAGCTCCGGCCATGAAGACGCCGGGACGATCCCGATCATCGCACTGACCGCCAACGCCTTCGACGAAGACGTGCAGCGCAGCATGCAGGCCGGACTGAACGCCCACCTGAGCAAGCCCGTCGAGCCGGATGCCCTGTTCGACACGCTGGAGACCCTGATCAGACCATGACAGCAGGATCCTGCAAGCGACATGGACGGAGCATCTGAAATGAAAGTACTGGACAAATATCTTTCGCCGGCGGACGCCTGGGCCCTGGCCTACGGCTGCATGGTCGGCTGGGGCGTGTTCGTCATGCCGGGCACGACCTTCCTCCCCGTGGCGGGCCTGTCCGGCACGCTCATCGCCCTGCTCACCGGCACGGCCGTCATGCTGGTCATCGGGACCTGCCTCTCCTACCTGATGAAGCGCAGCCCGGGCATCGGCGGCGTCTACTCCTACGCCAAGGAAGCCTTCGGGCGGGACCACGCCTTCCTCTGCGCATGGTTCCTCTGCCTGGCCTACCTGACGATCATCTTCCTCAACGGGAGCGCCCTGTTCCTCGTCATCAGGACCATCCTCGGCGACAGCATCCAGGCAGGCTTCCATTACAGGGTCGCCGGGAACGATATCTACCTGGGCGAAGTGGCGGCCTCCGTCCTTGCGCTGGCAGGCGTCGGCCTGCTGTTCATCGTGGCCAAGCCCTTCCTGCAGCGCCTCTATACCGTCCTGGCCTTCATCCTGCTTGCAGGGATCGTCCTGATGTCCGCAACGTGCCTGCCCCGGCTCCTCGCCAGCGACGCCGTCATGTCGATCGGCACTCAGGGCGTGAACAGGTACTTCGGCATGTTCAGCCTGGTGATCCTGGCCCCGTGGGCCTTCGCGGGCTTCGAGGTCATATCCTTCGACACGGCGCATTTCAGGTTCCCCCTGAAAAAGACCGGGAGGATCCTCGCGGCATCCATCCTGATCGCCGGCCTGTCCTACGCGACCATGACCCTGGTGAGCGTGGCCGCGGTGCCCGACGGCTACGCGTCCTGGACCGAATACATCGGCGACCTCGGCAAACTCCGGGGGATCAGATCCGTGCCGACGTTCCATGCGGCAGGGGCCGTCATGGGACCGGCGGGGCTTGCCGTGGCGGCCGTCACGGCCCTGGCGGCGATCTTCACGGGCATCATAGGCGCCTATCGCGCCGCCGTGCGCGTCCTGTCCACGATGGCCGAGGACAACATCCTGTCCGAGATGTTCTCGAAAACGACGTACAGCATCCTGTTCGTCATGGGGCTGACCATCCTGGTCTCGACGCTGGGGCGCAACACGCTCATCTGGTTCGTGGACCTCGTGTCCTTCGGGGCGGTGGTCGCCTACGGCTACACCTGCGCAGCGGCGTTCAGGACAGCGAAGTCCGAAGGCAACCGGAAGATCATGCTCCTCGGCATGCTCGGGTCGCTCATCGCGGCATCCTTTGCCGTCGTCCAGCTCGTGCCGCGCCTGGCGGCCATAAACGCCATGGGGAGCGAATCCTTCCTGCTGCTCTCGTTCTGGTGCCTGCTGGGCTTCGTCTTCTACTGGCGGACGATACACCGGAGCACGCTGGTCGAATACAGCGGCATGTCCGTCTCCGGCAGCATCTTGTTCGCGCTCCTCGTGTATGCCGCCATCCTGTGGTTCACCACCATGCTCGCCGCAAAAGACAGCCTCGCGGACGTTCGCTCTTCGCTCCCGGGCGGGAGCATCCTGCTTCTGGTCGTCGTCTTCACCGGGTTCGCCGTCATGCTCTACATCCAGGATGTGGTGCGGAAGAAGCACGAGGACGCCGAGCGCGAAAAGATCCGCGCCGTGGAAGGGAACCTGGCCAAGAGCCGCTTCCTCTTCAACATGTCGCATGACCTACGCACGCCGATGAACGCGATCATCGGCTACACGGAACTTGCCCGCCGGGAGACCTCCATGGAAGCCGTGCAGGGCTACCTGGGAAAGATCAGCACATCCAGCGGGAACCTGCTCTCGCTGCTCGACGACATCCTTGAGATGAGCCGCATCGAGAGCGGCAATGTCCGGCAGGCATACGAGCCCGTGGACCTGCACAGGCTCCTCGAGGAGACAGGCGATGTCTTCGCGCCGCTGATGGAGCAGAAAAAGCTGGCGTTCGCCATCCACGACTCGCAGGTGCAGGACCGCTACGCCTGGTGCGACAAGAAAAACATGGACCGGGTCCTGTTCAATGTCCTGAGCAACGCCTGCAAGTTCACCCCGCCGGGAGGATCGGTCTCGGTCACGATGCTCGAATCCGGGCGGGACGAAAACGGATACGGCGCCTATGAGCTGAACATCAAGGACACCGGCATAGGCATGTCCCGGCAGTTCGTCGACAAGATGTTCACGGCGTTCGAGAGGGAACGCAGCTCCACGGACAGCGGCGTGGAAGGCACGGGGCTGGGTCTTTCCATCACCAAGAGGCTCATCGACCTGATGGGCGGGACCATCGACGTGCTCACTTCCCCTGGCAGCGGGACGCAGTTCATCATGCGCTTCAAATTCAGGCTGGCCGATGCAGGCGAGGTGGAACGGAGCAAGGGGGAGACCGCCTTCGATACCGGCGGAGGTGACGAGTTCGCGGGCAGGCGGCTGCTGCTCGTCGAGGACAACGC
>JAEEGI010005366.1_pt1 | contig 29529 bp, 38 predicted proteins | sample 8958751 | NCBI WGS metagenome assembly JAEEGI01 (sample SAMN16246545, study PRJNA631951) | gut metagenome | biome: gut microbiome; feature: rumen; material: KS-attached | host: Bos | place: Iran: Karaj | collected 2018-10 | reverse complement strand
AAGTGCATTGCGGGTGCAAAGGTACAACTTTTCAGCGAGACTCCTGTGTACTACAAAACGGATTCGCAGGCTCAAAACCACGGGAACAGAGGCTTTCAGACCATTTCACACCGCCAAATCACACCGATATTCATGGAAAATTGTTCAGAGGGGTCAAAGTTGGGTTAATATAAGTACTTGATACTAAAGATATTTAACTAAAAGTATTACCATTTTTGGTGGACGGTCAAGTTGGTAATACTATAGGTAATACTTTTTATGCGCATAGATTATTATAATGTTCCATAAGTGATTATTGCTTTCAAGGGGGTTCTATCCCCTTATTATACACATTTTCAACTACTTACGAACGTAAACGACTGATTAACAATACAAAAAATGGGAACCTTCAGGGTTCCCATTTTGAGTAATCTGCGGAAGGTGAGGGATTTTTTCACCTCTTTGCGGAGAGTGAGGGATTTTCCTTCATAATCCCCATTATTCCTATATTCTGTAGGAGTTCTAGCTTCACTAATGTTTCAAAGATTCTACGTGTTGGTAGCATTTTTTGATGCACCTTTCACTTCCAAGCGCAAAATTACACATTTCAATTGATTCCAGAATGATATGCCATAATGTTTAACTAGAATTTAACGTTGTTTCAACGATAATATATCAACCCTAATATAATATAAATGGCAGATATTTTCTCTCCAGAATTTCAAGAAAGAAACTTCTGTTTGCCAATAAAAAGTGGTCCCCCTTTTCCCTATCGCCACGAGGGTTACACAACTCGCCCATGTAGGGGGGCATGGGTATGGAGATATGGATGGGCATTTTGTCTAGCTTGATTCATTTGCTCATGTCTGGGATTCTTTGTACCTTTGCACCCACGTATATATAATAATGTATTGGTGACAATGAACGTAATCCTATCCATCAAGCCCCAATTCTGCAAATTCATATTCGATGGTGTGAAGCGTTATGAGTACCGCAAAAGGGTATTCAAGCGCACTGACATTGATAAGGTGTATATCTACGCCTCAAAACCCATCTGCAAGATTGTGGGCTATTTCACCATTGACGATGTGATTGAAGATTCGCCAAACGATATGTGGAAAACGACACATGAAGTTAGTGGAATCACCAAAGAGTATTTCGATGCTTATTTCAGTGATTGTGACATGGCTCATGCAATCGCCATTGGTGAGGTGGTTAAGTTTGACACGCCAATTGACCCCTATATTGAGCTAGACAATTTCCACGCTCCACAGAATTTCATGTATGTTGATGATGACCTTGAAAAACTTTCAGTTTGTTTCACTCAGAAAAGATAGTGAACTTCCGTTTCAGACTGAGAATAACAAAAATCGTCTGAAACCCTTATAAACACTGAGATTCCAGACGATTTAAGAACTTTCACTAAGAACAATAGTGAACTTAATCTACATCAAAGTCCAACTGAACAGTTCCATTCAGTACATAAGAATTTCCATCTTTGTTACTAACCATGAATGATTCAAACTTGATTGTTATGTATTCATCACTTCTGATGTCAACAACGGTGGCAGAACCACTAGTAAAATTATATTTGTGATAATAATCTTCGGAACTGTCAAACCGAAGAGAATAGTCTTCTAGTTTGCTGCCCTTCTTTAATTCCTTGCTGCCCTCTATCTTTATGCCATACATATAATCATAGTCATACTCGCCTTTCTTGGCATCAGATAGTTTTCCGCAAGGCAATAGAATCTCTCCACTGTGATTTGTTTTATTCCAAGTAGAGGAAAAAGTAATATCACAGCGATAACCATAACAAGCGTAATCGACACCATTAACTTGAAGAATGTCATAATCTTGTTTGAGAGTGATTCCACCATCACCTTCTTCATCATCACCACCGCAAGCGGTTAAACTTAACGCTGCTACCATCATGGCTAACAGCATAATTGTTGAATACAGTTTTTTCATGATGCCGTTGTTTATATAATAATTCCTATTAACGTTGATAATACACAGTTCCATCGGTGGGGTCAGTAAGTGTGAACTTATCACCAACAATATTGACTGTCAGTTTCCCTTCTCCATACATGCCGCCACCAAATCTAAGCAACGCACTTGTTGAGTTATAACGCAAAACAGACAAAACGCCAGCGTAATCACCATCAACATATAGTCTGCCACTTCCATCGACCTTCATAGTCAAACCGTCACTAGAACGGAACGATTGATTTGCAAGGTAGCCAATCACCAATTGCTCACTTTGGAATGTCCTTGAAGATGAATTGCTTGAACTTGTAGAGGAATGACTATCATTTGAAGAATCAACTTTGCGCATCCATTGACCATCACCGTAATCAATTCTTTGATTTGTATGGTCAATCTTCACAACGATATTGTCATTGGCACTAAAACTTGCTCTTAGGACATCACCATCAATCGTGTACGTGGCTTCATCACGTCCTGAGTTCATACTACTATACTGTATTATCTTGTCCCCTTGAATGATGAAATGCCCTTTGTAACTACCTTGTTCATATACCCAATGACCTTGGAGCCAATCAAGGTTATTTTGGCTAGAAGATGGCTGATAATCTTTATACTCCTCAACAAATGCTTTCATTTGCTTCTTGTAGCCATGTAAATCATCTAGTACCCACTTCCCATTTTCAAGCACAACTTTAATTTCCTCATTGCTAGTATGGGAACTTCCATCAAAGTAAGCAAACTTAAATGCAATTTTTGCCATAGCTTCCTTATCTTTGACATCATAAACATCTTCTATTGTGGCACTCAACTTAACATTCTCTTGCGACTTATCCCAAAATCCGAAATCCCAAAATCCAAGACTTCCTTCTTGAGCAAAACGGTCATCTATTTCTGCAACTTCATTGTATATCCGATTGAAATCAGAAGAGAAATATTTTTCATCATGGTCATTAATGTTTCCTTTAGCCACATCGTCAAATATATCTTCTAATCTCTTGGTAATTGCTTCTTTTGTTGAAACAGAGGCTTCAACGCCTGTAGAAGTTGAATCCACAGCAACCGCATTTGTACTACTTCCCTCATTTGATGAATCGTTTGAGTTGAAATAACCGATTACTGCTAGGACAACAAAGGCTCCAAGGATATAAGGTAGATATTTCTTGAATCCACTCTTCTTTTCCATTTCACCTTTATAGGCTGTTTCATTGGCTTCAATCGGAGTGTCAGTTGGCTTCTTTCCACAGTTCTGACAGAAAACATCACCCTCATTCATTGATGCTCCACAATGGGGGCATACCGTACCTTGCGGTATTTCTTTTCCGCACTCCGCACAGAAACGGCTTTCGTCTGCTATCTGTACGCCACAATTAGGACATTGCTTCATATCTTCTCAATTTAGTTTGATTATTTATCGTACATTTTATGGAACGCACTCTTTGGAGTTAAAAACAACAATATAAAATCCATTATAGCTCCAAGCAAGGGAATTAGAGTCCAAAAGAAAATAAGGTATAGACTTCCACTAAAGTATTCTCTCAGATAGAATTTATGCGCTCCCATCCATCCAAAGAAGAAACATAGTGTCATTGCTAGTCCCTTACTTTTTCTCTCATGCACATATATGTCTTGTTGTGGTGCTTGCATATAGACAATCCTTTGCGGCTCCGTACTTTCATTAGCGGTTGCCTGAATTATGATTGCATGACCGCAATTAGGACAGAACTTAGCCCCTTCCATTAATCTATTTCCACAATTACTACAATATGCCATAATACTTACAACGCCTCTGCTCTTTGCTGTGCTTCAAATTTGATATGTTCCGCTGCTTGATAGAATTTCTTTTTTTCTTCTTGCATATTGTTTGCTGCATTGGTTTCTCCAAGCTCATTGAGCTTTTTGATGCAATCATCAAAAACCCTATTTGCTCTACGCTCCAATTCCATGACATCACTAATCATAGTAGATTTCAATTTGCCATACGTAAGCATGTCAACATCACCAGAACCTAACTGAACGAAAGTATTACATACGGATTCAATTTCAGATTGAATTGAACGAATTTCAGTTTGGCACTCATAAAGAATGTTTGAAATATCAACATTTGAACGTTGATTATCATATTCTGATTCGTTCTCATTGGAATATATTTGTTCATCCGTATATGCTTGTTCTACCTCTTCTCCAACTTGAATATCTTCTTCATCTTGAATCTTAGACTGAGTAGTATTTCCTACCCCTTCTTTATGAAAATCAAATGTACTGTTTCCTTTCTTGTCAACTATGCCATACTTTCCATTTTTCTTGACAACAGCTAATCCATCAGAAAAATCACTAGCTTCATCAAACATAGGACTTATTACTATCTTTCCAAACTTATCAATAAATCCCCACAACTTTCCTTGTTTTACTGCTGCTAATCCCTCGGAGAATGAGGCTGCTTCATCAAATGTGCATGAAATAACGTTTTTCCCATTGGTATCATAAAATCCTGCTTTGTCATTTTCATCGACACAGAACAATCCTTCCGAATATTCTATACCGTCATATTTGAAAGGAAGAACTGTTTTTCCTGATTTATCAATTACACCAAATTTTCCCATATCTTGTTTATATACACCAGCATAACCTTCCTTAAAATAACCAAAATTCCATTCAACTGCATAATAGACACAAGGTATAACAAGATTCCCCTTTTCATCAACATAACCATATTTACCTTCGTCATTCTCATATATAGCCAAACCATCTGAGAAATCCCTTAATTGGCCAGATTTGAAATCTTTCATTACTTTTCCCTCTTTGTTGATGATGCTGTAATTATCACCTTTTACTACAGATGTTGCATCTCCTTCAAAAGGATTCGCATAGTCATAAATAAAGGGGATAACAGTCTCTCCTTTTTTGTTAATATAACCATATTTACCATCTTTCTCTACAGCAGATAAACCTTCCGAGAATATTGTAACATCTTCATATTCAAAAGGAATTATTACTTGCCCTTTCTTATCAACAAATCCATATTTACCGTCTTTCTTCACTCCAATAAGTCCTTCTGAAACACGTTTGACATCTTCATAAACACATGGAATCATTTCCTTTCCTTTTTTATCAATAAAGCCATATTTATCATTCTTGCAGACTCTCGCTATCCCATCTTCATAAAAAGACATAATAGTAGAAGTATTACTATCATAAGAAGGCTCAACGATTATTTCGCCCATTTTATTTACAACCCCTAATTTTTCGTCTTTCTCAAAAAAGGCTAAACCTTCATGGAAATCTTTTATATAATCACAATCAACAGTGACTTTTGCTAGCCCCTCCAATGAGTATCTGTTTTGATTTCCGAAGAAACACCACACTGCGACACCAATTAGTGCAATCAAAGACACAATAGCTGTAATCAAGACGCCCTTCTTGGACTTTTTCTTGCTTAATTTAGCACTTGATGGTGCATTACCGTCAGTTGGAGTGCCACAATTAGGGCAAAACTTAGCTCCATCTTCCAACTTATTTCCACAATTCCTACAAAATGCCATATATTTTATCTCCTAAAATTAAAAATCAATTATAGCTATTATTTTATCAATTCAAATATCATTTCTTCATTTGATTTATCATGTCAATCATTTTCTGTATTTGCTCTCTTTTTTCTCTAACCACGTCTGTAGGAAGGATAGTTTCATAATTTGGCGTATTAAGAATTTTAACTAACAATTCATCTGCTTGCTTTAGGCTTTTTATCATTTCATCATGTGACTTAGCGTTACTTGCTTGGCTTATGTGGTTTAATGCTTTATCACCTAAAGCTCTAATTTCAGCTTCAAGCACCTTTGATGATTCAGTCACTTGGATTGTATCTCGATTGCTACCATTTGAATCGTTTTGAGAATCTTCAATTTCTTCAATTGATTTAAAATCTTTCCATCCTTTTATTGCCAAATACTTTTCTTTTGTTCCTTTGGGAACAAATAATTGTATATTATTTATTGGAATACTTTCATCAAAATATCTAGATTGTGAAATGGAAGGACACTCAATTAAAGATACCAATTTTTTCACATAACTTTCAGCCATAAAATCCATACCTATAGTAATAATAGTTTTAGGTAAAGTTACGGAAACTATATCATCCGTATTTGCAAAGGCTGCGTAGCCAAGACTTGTCACTGTATACGATTTCCCTTGATAAACGACTTTTTCTGGAATAACCACATCCCCCTTTTTCTCAGTAAATATAAATTCTAAATCTCCCGAGGACTTGATTTCGTACTTAAAACCATTTACAGTAATTTCTTGTGCAAACATGTTGCTAACTCCCAACGCTAGTGCCAATAGTACCAATACTTTTTTCATAATTAAATTTGTTTTAATAAGTTTGATTGTTTAACTGATTACTCTCTTTGGTGATACGACACAAAAAACGTGGACGATTACTTCATCTACGTTATTGGAGGTATTGGGGATAACCTTATGCACTTCAATGAGTAAAGCCCACGCATTTAGCGTGAGCGATAACTTCATCCTTGTGCATATCGTCTAATTCCCCAATTATCCAATAACAAGAATAGAAAGCTAACGCTTCTTATCTATATGTCTTTGTTTTTTAGTTCTATGTCATATACATTTCTGTTTTGAGTTAATAACTGGCTGCAAATTTACAAAATAGTTTCCACATTGAGGCACTTTTTGAATAAAAAACGCAAAAAGTGAGTATATTTTGTCTTTTAAAGACAATGGAGGGGAGATTGGGGTTTGTTTCGTGTGTTCCGTGAGGCACAAACACATGAGGTGACAACAAGAGGGTGCAACCGTTCAATGTCGGCAGCACCCTCAATTAATAATAAGCATCATCGTTTTATTAAATGAATCAACCAATCATTTAACAGTATCTATCTTTGCTTGTAGCTCATTGAGCTTTCTCAGTATCTCTTTCCTTTGGTAGAAATCCAACACTGACGTGGATTCATACTCGCAGCCAAGTGTAAATGCCTTTGTAACACAGTCTTTTGCCACAAGTTTAATAACATTCTGCCTAAAGTCAGAAACATTATGCCTCATATTGCTCAGTTCCTGGGCAGTGGTGTTCTTTTCGTACTGTTTGAGGAATCCGCTATACTGTTCCTCTGTAATTTTTACCCTTTTCATAGTTTTTCATTTTTCAAACCATCAATGAAGATGGATGCGTTTTTCAAGCCCCATCGAAGGGGTTATTGAAGCGGTTGAAATGGGCTGAAACATCGGTCAGCAAAGCGTTTCAGCCCCAAAGTCAACTGACTTATATTATAAAAATAGAAAAAAACTGGTTTTACCATCCTTGCATTGAAACGCTCAAAATGGCAAGCCGTAGAAGCTCTGTCTAAAGTTCGCCTCCACCTCATTTCTAATCATTTCCTTCAACCTTGCCTCAAAGTAGTAGAGAAAGTGTTTCTTGTCATAGAGAGGGGTGTCTTTGCAGACAAATGCCCTCTGTTGCTTATTTATCTTTTTTGAAAATTCCTTCGAGTTCTTCATAATAATTCGGTATTAAATTCACGTTATCAATCAGTTCATTTGTCACCTCATACCATATATCCTTTATCATCTTCCTAACTGTATGATAGTTAAGAAACTTGCTTGCCAACTCTTCCATGAAGTCATTGGTGAACACACGTTCTGAGTATAGTTCCATATAAACCCTTATCTTTTCCAATTCATCGAAATTGCCGTATTCAAAAGTCCTTCTCTCCATTTTCAATCATCGTTTACACAGTTATTGTCGTTGATGTCTAGGTCGAATGTGAAACTATCCGCACCATCATACTGTATCGTCTGCATTGCTTTACTCAATTCTAAGTGAAACGATGTTATAGCCGTTAGTAAGGACTGTAAAAATACGCTGTTGTTCCTTATAAGTAGCTTTTCCAATTGACCTAGCATCAAAAGAGTGTCGGTAAGGAATTTGCATGTAAGCACGTATTGGTCTGATTCCTTACTCATAGCATCAATAACAAAATCACGGTTTATTACCTTGTTCTCCAATAGGTCGATTTGCTGTTGCTGTTTATTTATAACCTGTTCAAGTGCGCTGTTTCTACCTTCTTTATATCTCTTTCTCATTGTTGTTGTTGTTTAGTTCGTTATTGTCTAGCTTATTGTTCAGTTTCAGTATCAAGTGGTTGTTGGCAAAACCATCTGTCAGTTCTTGCTTGAACTTGCCTATTGCTCTCCTAATTGTCTTGGCGTTGATGCTATTATCATCCTTAATCAGTGCTTGTATGCTTTCGATATAGAGCAAAAGGAAGAAAATTTCTTGTGTCAGTGCCATTGATTTGTCACGCTGTCTGCATACGTAATTATGGGCATCCTCTCTTGAATCAATGCCCCTCTGTAGAAACTCATTCTCCTTTTGCAGCTCCTTAATCTTTCTTTTCAACTGTTTTGTATTGTCATACTTCATAAATTGATATTCATTGGTCGGTTGTTATTGTTCATAGGCTTTGCATTGCGGTTAAAGTATTCTGCTATAACCTCATGGCATATCTCCTTAACCCTATCCTCAGTCATTGGCTTCTGTTTCGCCTTTTTAATAAGAGCTTCAATCATTCTATAGCGTTCCCTCTGAGTGTCGGCAATCTTCTTTCTTGCCTCTGGTGTGTGAGGTACACTGTGAGGGGCTTTCTTCTTTGGTTTTTCATGTGTCATTTGCTGCATATTCTTTTCTTCATTTATCATCTTATCTGCATCTATTGAAAAGTAACTCATTTTCCACCTCCTTGTATGTGTGCAATAAGGGCATTATTCAGTTTAACTACTTCATCCTTCATGCGTTGGTATTGCTGATAATATGGTGTTCCATCCAATCTTAGCCCAATTGATGAAAGATGTTTGCCCATTTGCTGAATCTCCTTATATGCCAACTGTATCTCTCTGTCTTGGTCAATGGATTCCTTCATTACCCTCTTGGCAGTATTCTCTACAAGCCTACTGAGTTCATTCAGCGTCAATCTTGTTATCTTCTGTTTGTTCATTGCTCTGTGTGTTTAATGTCGGTAATTAATGGCTCATAGCTCACTGTGTACTGGAGGCTATCACCTTCAACGCTCTTGATGGACTGTATGGTATCGAGCCTTATGTCAGTCTCGTAGTTTGTAACCACGTTGCAATTGAGATTGCTGTTATAGTACTTGCATTCTCTATTCTTTATGAAGTCGAGGTGTCTTAACAGTCTGCCATGAGCGAGGTGATTAAACGTTGGTGCTGATTCCAAATTAACCATTATAAGCGGTTTTAACAGCTTGTCTAGCTCATAGCCTATTGAGTGCCTACCAAGCAGCATTGCAGCCTTTGAAGTCGTTTGCAGCCCTCCAAATGGGTCAAGAACGGTATCGCCTTTGATGCTAAACATTGAGATAAGTCTATACGGAATCTCTAGCGGATAAGCTGCACTTCTATCTCTGGTCTCTGAATCAATCTTCTGTGACGCTCCCACAACGTTCCATGTGTCGCTAAACCATGTATTACGTTCCTCATAGAAGAAAGCTGATTCACGCCTTGACAGCCTCTCTTCATCGGTGAATATGCGCTTGGTGCCTTTCTTAAATATCAATATGTGTTCGTGTTCGCTCGTTACAAACCCATTGCAAGGTAGAAATGACCCCATGAACTTGTTTGGGCTGTTGGTCGGCTTCTTCCAAATGATAGGTGGCAGTTCCTTCAAACCCTTATTGGTGACGTAGCTCACAATGCGGCTGTGATTATCGAACATTTGGAAGTCCTTATTGAATGACCTTGGAGCATCGGCAATGTTGATGATAAGGTAACAGCCATCCTTCAACACCCTAATACATTCATCCCATACCCTATCAAGTTCCCTATGCTGTAGTTCAAATGCCCTCATGGGCTTTGTCTTTAGGCAGTCACCAATCTCAGCATTCATGTTGGTAAACATTGAATCCCACATGTCATACATTGGATAAGGAGGTGAAGTTACGATTAGGTCAATGCTTTCATCCTCAACTTCCTTCATGCTTGCCGAATTGCCGAATATGATGCTGTGATTGGTGGTCATGTGTTCTCATGGTATTAGTCTTATTAGTTTCTCAAATGCTACATTAATAAATATCAGCGACTTCTGAAAAATGCTACTTTTGAGGGGTCAATCTTGGAATTTTTTCAAAAAATTTTTCTGGAATTTTTTGACAGAACTGTTCCCTTTAATAAACGCCCCCCTAATTCCCCATCGGAGTGCAGGTTACTGGTCTAGCCCCCCTACTATGGGTGTGGTGGGCATGATATGGAAGCAATGCCCATATCGTTATGCCCTTATCTTCCTTTTCCTTTCGAGGGAGGAGAAGGGAGAGGGTTTGCTTGCAATTGGAAGGACGTTTTGACAGCCAAATGCCTGAGAATCTGTAGGTTTGAAACATATTGAAACAGAAAAACGCATTCCTGAGCGATTCCTGACCATTTCACGGCTTTGGTGGGCAACGGTGAAGGTCAAGGTGCCTGAAACGTCCTGTGAGCTTCCTGTGCAGCCCTGTGGCTATTGGGCTGTCCGTTGTTATCACTGCAACCATCAAAAAGCTTCTCCCTTCTCATTTCCGCTAGCAGCCTATTCAGTTGGTGACTGTGCAGTTTGCTTTATTTCCTCTAGCTCGCTAGCCTTCTGTGCAGCCTCTTCAATCTCCTTCATTGAAACTGCAAACAGCCTATGAAGCCCCAATCTATCCGCAAAGCATAGGCAGAGAAACAGTTGAAGGTATGGGCTTTGAGCCAATGCAAGCTCCCAAAATCTGTAGCTGTTGACCTTATAGGCATCTGGGTCTATGAATAGGTCGTACTTCTTGATGTTGTCTATGAGCCTATAGCCTTGCTTGACCGCCTCGCTATCCCAATCCCCATTGGAGAAGTCTATGATTCTCAGATTCCTCTTCCTAATCTCATTGAGGTTCTTGCCTATGCAGCCGAAATAGAGGGCTGTACTTAGTTCATCATCCTCACAGTTGTCGTTGATGAAGTCGGTTATCTTCTTAAAGTTACTGAATAGTTCTGCATCCGAGCAGTTCAAAGTGCGTAGATAACGCTTGTATGTGTCTAAAATTGTCTTTACTTCCATAACTGTTGCTTGTTTAAGTGTTTATTATCATTGGTAGCGAAGGCAAACAAAACCTGACCAAAAGAGGTTTTGCCGCTAGCACTCTCGCTACCCTCTTGCTCTTGCTTTCAGTTCCAACTCTCTTCGTTGGAATCGTTATCTTCAAAGTCCTTGGGGTCAAGGAATAGGTTGTCAATCCAACCGCTAGCCTTTGTCTCAACCTTAACAGTCCTAGACTGTATAGGTATTCTTTCTTTAATATTTTCTTTTAATATATTATTTTTAATATTATTATTTTTATTATTATCTATAATATCTTTATTCTTTAACCTATTATAATCTTGCTCTAGCTCTAGTTCTAGCTCTATATCTGTTTCTTTCTCTGATTCTGCTTCTGTACTAAAGTTTTTTTCTTCAATCTTGCTGATTCTGTCCTTCAAGGAACTTACAAGATTCTCCAAATCCCTTATTCTGTCTGACATTTCAAGCAGTTCCCTCTTGAATTGATTACTAAAATTTTGTTTTTTAGTATTTAAGTAATCATCAATCTTTTCTTTGAATACTCTGTACTCAGAAGCCCCAACACCCCTTTTGCCTCTCACTCTCTCAATGAGACCCATATCTTCCAACTTTCCCAATGCCAATATCAGGGTCGGCTCACTGATTCCAACGTCATTGCATAAGTCCTTGTTGCTCCTATAGAAATAGCCGTAATCTTTTGATTGGTCTAAGCCATCGTAAATCATCAGTTGGGCAAGTACCAACTTCTGCTTCTTTGCGAGTTGCTTGCCATTCCTAAGTGATGGCGGCAATACACTCAGCAAATCCTCTTCATTAAACTTTTCCATGTTCGTTTCGGTTTAATTCGTTATTTTCTTCACGCAAGCGGTTTTTGAAATGAAGGTAGAGAGGTGAATTAAACCACTTGAAGAAAACCTCTCTACCCAAGAAAAAACGACAAACTGATTGCTTGTCTCTATATAAAATATAAGGATTTTCTCTAGGATTTCAAGAGCCAAAGACAACTTTTTTTCAAAAAAGTTACATTTTCCACGATGTGCAGATACTTATTAGAAAAGAGCCTTGGAAACTACCATCCGTTTGCGATAGCTCCAAAGCTCATTGGAAAATAAGAAAAAGCTAACTATAAGTATCAACATGGAACACAAAAGACTTAAAGAGTTCCCAAATTACGAGATTTGGGAAGATGGTACGGTATGGAGATTGCCACACAAAACAATCAACGGAACTAGGCTAAAATTGAAGAAAGTAAAGCCCTATAAGGCGAAGAATCGTTATCTGGAGGTGTCACTGCATAATGCTGAGGGCAAGAGAGTGAGAATGTACCTTCACAGACTAGTTTATATGACTTTCTTTGGTGAGATTCCACCACATAAAGAAATTGACCATATCGATGGAAACAGAGCCAATAACAGCGTCAGCAATGTCCGAATCTGCAACCATAGGAATAATTGTCATAATCCCAATAGCATTGCTCGCTATAGAGCTGCAAACGCATTGGATAAAGGCAAATTCAATAGGGAGAAGATGATGGCGGCAAAGGGCGAGAAGCGAGAGGAAAAGCTAAGAGAGCTGTTCCTGGTTATGTATCAAGAGAACGGCAAGGTGAAGGTCATGGAGTTCATAGAGCGTGGGCATTGTGGTTATTACCGAGCGGTGAGAATCATTGAGGAAATGCGAAAAAATGTAGGAAATATGGGAGTTTCAAGCTAATTGAAGCTCCCATTATTTGTTTTTTTAAAATCTTTTTTATATCTTTGCTCAAAATGATAACATTTTTAAATAATATAGTTATGAAGGATTTAAGTAGAACGTACAAAATCGCAAACAGCGTGTACTTCAATAGCAAGTACGGAGAGAAGGTACTGAGCAACATGTACCCCTGTAAATTAACCTATGAGTCAAAGACCTTTAACAGCGTGGAGCAGTTGTTTTACTATTTGCTCTACCACTACCTTAATGATGAGACTATGAAGTGCAAGAATGCTTTTGAGGTCAAAGAGCTTTATAAGGCTTTTATGAATGGTAAAGAGGAAACCAAGGGCAAGAACGAGAGCAAGGAAGATTTTGAGAAGAGAAAGAGGAAAAGACTCATGGCTCAATATGCCCTCATTCACAAGTGCCACCAAGTGAAGTTCCAACAGTTCAAGCCGTTCCGAGACATTATAATCAACAGTGGGGATAAGGACATTGTGGAATGGTGCTATTGGATTTTTGACAAGCGCATAGATGAGTTTGGTACTTATAAAGATGAAGAAAAGGGCGTTTTCGTGGGAGGTAATGTATGTGGCCGTAGCATGATGACGGTGAGAAAGGAATATCAAGAGGGCAAGTTGAAGATTGAGAATGGCAATTAACCGATTGGCTTTATGGGGAAAGTTCCCGTATTATCAAACCGTTAGCTATTGATAATTGGTTTTGCGAAATATGGTATATTTCCCCATATTGAAAGGAGGTAAATAAATAAACCACAACACGGCACGCTTATGGGGTTATTTCCCATATTAAGGAATCGTCTAAATGTAATATTTTATAGTTTGTGGTTATGGGCTATTATCCCATATCTGATAAATGCAGATATATCAATGTAAGTTTTTGGCCTTATAAGACATTATCCCATATATGGAGTTGTTTAAAGACTGAAATGTAAATCAGTAATTATATGGGCAAGAATCCCATAATATGTTTATCAGCTTTGAATCCATCATTATCTCACTATACCTTATTATTAATATATATGGCGCATGAGCAATATGCGTGAAATGCCCATAAACAAAGGGAATTTGAGAGTGTATAGCAAAAATAATGCTCTCAAAATTTGTTTTTCTCGAAAACAATTGATATATTTGCAAAAGTGGTGAATAATTGTTAATCCATTTGGCTATTCCAAATAAATTTCGTACCTTTTCACCACAAGCGGAAAATCACCTACAGTTCGACAGTTCTAGGTGTAACGCTCTAATCCATTGGACTTTTCGATATTGTGAGAGCGAGGTGATACGGCAATCAGGCTAGTTTCGGAGAGATATACTAGTTACAGGTGGGCAGCTGCGCAAATGCCCATCACTCCTAACTATGCCCTTTGCCATCTGGCAGCACCTTCTACACATAGTAGATATAGGTGTCAACCCCCACAAATCAGCCTTTCGGTACAGAGGGAGTGACAGCATCCGCAAGGGTGTTGTAGGGGGAATAGTGTGCCTTTTATTAACAGCATAAAGTACTTACTGACATGACGTTAGAACTCAGAAACAAGATTGCTCAGAAGATAGCCAAAGCACTTCAAATCGGAGAGCTTGACCCTTATCGGATTGGTGAGATAGAAGCCAAGATAGGCTTTTCACTTAATCTGAATGAGGCAGATGTGGCGTGGGCAAAGCACGTTTGGGGGAATCGGCAGCAGTATAGACAGAGTGCATAAACTATTTAAAAATGAACATATTTAGTAATAACACTAGTCAAGAGACTAAACTTGACTGCATTGCCAAGATGATTGAGAATCATATCATGGACTTGAAAGGCGTTAGCAAACAGTTTGACTTCTTCAATTACTGTTTAGTAATGAACATGTTGAAATATAAATTCAATGCACTTTCAAAGATTATCGATGCTATTGAGCAACATGACAAAATCATTCTTATATTTGATTTCACAATAAAAGAGGGGGGACGTGAACTTTCCTATCAACTAAGACAAATTGACGGCTTAGAATGGGATGATTTTTTTGAAGGAAATAACAGTAGAGAAAACGGTATTTGTTTGAGTTTCTGTTTCAATAATGACATTAAAAATAGTCCTTGGTACTTTACTACAGAAAATCAGTTAAGGGGGCGTGCCCTTGCAAAAGTTTTAGAAAAATAGTATTAACCCAAATCGGTCGTTAGAACAATTTGAAAGCAAATGGGAGTAAATGCTAACGCGGTTTCTAATGGTCGCCATTAGAAAGTTACCTCTGCAACTATATTTGTATCAATAAGTTGCAAATCAGACCACGACTTTTTAGAGGGCGTTTTTTAGGGGTTAAAAAAGTCGTGGGTCAGTAACATAATGACACATATTGGCATATTTTACTAACATTTTGTAGTAGCATAGTTCTAAAGACCGATTTGGGATTAACCATCCTCAGAGCTGAAAACATGCTCTGAGGACTTTAGAAAGACTTCTATGAAAAAAGGAAATAATAAAGAGGTTGATGTTCATGGACTGACCTCAAACAAGAGAGAGGACGTAGAGAAATGTTGCTTCTGCGGTGAAGAACTTGACCAATATGGGGGCAATAACCCTTGGCCTTTTAAGACAAATGGTAGATGTTGCAAATTTTGTAATGACCACTTTGTCATTCCACTTAGGATAAGGATAATGAGGTTAGAACATGAGCGTCACTTAGCAGAGCAACAATCGGTTAATAGTCAATCCTAACTATGACATTTTAGTAATTAATATGGCTATGCGTGTTAGGGCATAGCCTTAAATTTCAACATTGTTATGATTAAGCGATATGCAATATTTAACTAAGACTCAATTAGCAGAGCGTTGGTCGAATAGTCTTATTAAGAAGTACTTTCCCCAATGCTCATTGGAAAGGCCAAACCCACAATACAAATGCGGTTCACAAATGCAGCTGTATGAGGTGGGCAAGGTTAGGTATATTGAATCTACAGACGCTTTTAAAGCTGACTTTCAGAAGGTGATAAAACACAAGATTGCAGCTAGAGAAAGAGCAAAACGTAAGCGTAAAAAGCTAGAATTGTATGCCAATGGGGTGCAGATTGAGATTCCGACAATGGATAAGGATAAGCTTATCAGAAATGCTTGCTACCATTATAACAGTTGGAAGGAATGGAAAGAAGGTGGATGGGATGGAGAGTGGAGGGCAACCCCGTCAAGTGATGAATCCTTCTTAAAGAGAATCACCATCAACTACCTTCGGTATGAATGTACTTGCTATGACAAGGAATTGGAGAAGTTCTTTAGCAAAGCGGGCAAGCATGAAGCCCATGATGTGCTTCAAGAGAGAATCAATGAGGCCATCAAACAGAAATACGAGTGGTTAAGATAGAATAAGCATTGAAGATAAACTTTCAAAACTATTCATTATTTATTGTTTGCAAATGAGACAGCCTGTAAAGATTGTCTCATTTCTCCGATAATTTCATTGGTTAAGACAGTCTGTGAAGATAATCTTAACCTTTTTCTAATCTTCAATAGTGCGAGCAATGGCAATGTGGCAAACAATCTTTGCGCCCACCTTTTCAAGAGCCTCAGAGGTTGTTTTCATCGTGTACCCACTTGTTACAAGGTCATCAAGCAATACCACGTCCTTGCCCTTAAAAAAGGCTTTGTCGAAGGACGCTTTGGCTTCACTCCCACCCCAATGATGGGGAACGTATGAATCTTTGACCCTAACATGTGGATAACCGTTCTTGATGCCAAGGCTGTTGCATAGGTCGGTACTTAGTTGTTTCCACCTCTTAATATAGTTGCTTCTGGTGGAAGTTGGAGCACAGACAAGCACAATGTCCGAGCCATATTCCTTCAGGAGCGTGGCCAAGTAGTCGGAAAGCAGCCTTTCAACGTATCTTAATGCTTTCTGATGCTCCTTTTCGGTGAAGTCCTTGGAATCGTTCTTAAAACACCAAACAAGCCTTTGTATGCCGTTTGGTCGCTTTCCCAATGATGTTTCCTTCTTTGATTGAGGTTGGTAGTCATAGTAATACGCCACATTGTTACCGTTAATGTTATCTACCTTCCAACCTTCAATTGCTGATTCTTTCTTGATTGACTGAATCAATCTATTACATTCCTGAATGCAGATTTTCCTTATATAATTCATCTTTTTATTATAAATACTATGAGATTAGATTGTGGTTGTCATTTTTCAATCTCATTTTTCATTTACACAATATGTTTTGGAAGTCATAACGCATACTTAACAATCTATAGCATTTATGGGTGCATAGGTTAAGAAAACCTGATAGAATTAAAGTCCTGATTATCAGCCAGTTAAACCCAGTTAAATAACTTTCAAAAATTTGCAGGATAGTGAAATTTCCTATACCTTTGCATCGTCAAAAGTTCCTGATAATCAGGATGTTAAGTTTAATTTTAATTCGGTTCAGATATGAAGTTTGAGATTGACGGAAGAGAATACGAGGACTATCAGTTAAGCAATGGGCAGATAGTTCGTTTACTTGAAGGTGACTATGAAGTTACTGACATAGGGCACGATTTGCTTATGCAAACGGTTTATGAGCGTTTCAAGAATGAATGTTGCCCCCAATATGGTGAGACCAACGACAATGTGTTTGTACGCTCATTCAGCCGTTTTGTCAATGGCAGATGCGGCAATAAGGATAAGGTTGCTGAATTGATGTGCAATGAGCACCGTTACCTACAGAATCAGATGTTCTTTGTCTGCCTCGCTTACATTAGGAAGTTGGCAGAGAACATGGAGAAGGGCAATTTCGACCTTCGTAATCAATACGCATGTCAGACAGCCAAGCAAATGATAGAAGCATTATAATATTAACCCAATAAACCCCAATTGAATTATGAAACAGTCAATCGTTATCAGTGAGAGCAACATCATTAGTGATGCAGCTAGAATCAGTCAGAGGTCGGACATGCCCACCTCAATGAGCAAAGCAGTTGAATTGGAAATATTGCGCAAGCGCATGATGGCTGGTGAATGTGTTAGATTCCTCTATTTGAAGGCTGATGGTATTACGCTAAGAATGGCAGTCGGCACTTTGCAAGCCGACAGCGTGAAAGCCAACGTGAAGGGAACTGGAGCACCAAAGCGTATCTACGGACAGTTCAGTTACCTCGACACCCAGAAATTAGCATGGCGTTCATTTCGCATTTCCAACTTTGTGGGTATTATCGATTAAAGAATAGGAGAAAAGGCTATGTACGAGAGCAAGGCCATATATCACCATCTACGCACAAACCTACTCATTCAGTGGACTTGGGGGTTTCATTCCCCCAAATCCCTTTGGAACGGCTTACAGTTCGGAGTAAGGGGCATGTCTTTCCAAGGAACGATAAGAATACGTCTCAATCGTGACGATAACCTCTGTGTATTGATTTTCTTCAATGAGCGTGGGGAACAAGTAAGGAAGATGTGGGATATTGCCTTAGACAGCCTTATTTCAGTCCTAGACAGAAACGTTGACGGTGTGGATGGTGACTTCTGGAGTGAGTTCAAGAAAAGATATGTACTTAATCAAGTAAAAAGGTAGAGTTATGAAGATGGCAATTTACATTATGACCATACTTTCGGCAAAACCGAGTGTGGCAATGTCATGGGGAATCAGCAAGTTCGGAGCACTGCAAGGTGATGAAGGTTGCATGTTCCATGTTCAGGGGTTCAAGTTCAATGGATGGGTGAAGATTGTCTATGATGAAGGTGCAGACCTCTTCAACATCTTCTACATCGATAATAAGGGCGAGACGCAAAAGATTCAGAAGGGCATCTATTTTGACGAATTGGTTGACACCATCGACCGTGAAGTTGAGAAAGTGGAAAACTATAATCAGAGAGTGAAGGAACTATATTCATGGATTAACAGATAAACAATACAATTATGGCAGAGCAAGATTACGACAACAGCAACAAGTCACTGTTTGATGAAGAGCAGCAGCCGACAAAGACATATAAGGTGACGGAAACCAAGAATGGCGTGGCCATCAAACTAGAAGGCTATCCGTTGCAATTCATTAGGATTATCAAAGACACTAGGTTTCATAAATACTCAATCCTCTTACGAGACGTTGATGGTTGGGCATTGAAGCTGAATAAGGGTGAAGATAGCCGAGTGATAGCAGCTACCATCTTCAAAATGGAAGAGAGGGAAGAGCCGAGACGTACTTAATTCAGTTTCACTAATAAACAAAGAGAAAGAAGTCAGTAAAAATGGGCATTTCTTTTTCCTACGAGAAAAATAAATTGTAATAACAACGATTATCAATAAATCTGAAAGTAATTATGAGCTTACGTAATACAAAGACAACGGCAGACTATATTCCCTTCGATACTGCCATCAATACCATCCATCGGTTATATAAGGACAAGAACTACACCATGTCGCTGTTCATGGCTTGTGGCATCTTCACTGGCCTACGTGTAACAGACCTCCGAGCATTGAGGTGGAATCAGCTGTTGGATGGTGGGATTCTTACAGTCATTGAGCATAAGACCAAGAAGGAACGGAAGATTAAGCTGAATCCTGACTTCGTGGAGCATGTGAAGCAGTGTTATGAGGCAATGGGCATCAAGAATCCGAATGAGCATTGTTTCCTCAGTCAGAAAAAGACGGTGATTAGCATACAGTGGTTCAACCGATTGTTGAAAGATGTCAAGGCGAAGTATAAGATTCCATGCAATCATATATCCTGTCATTCACTTCGTAAGACGATGGGCCGTGCCATCTTTGAGAGGTCGGAAGAGAATAGTGAAATGGCACTTATCAAACTTGGAGAAGTGTACGGTCATTCTAACGTGCAGATAACTCGTAGGTATCTTGGGCTAAAGACAGAAGAGATACTGAGTGCTTATGACCTCCTTTCCTTCTAACCACTACTGTACTTATTAAAGTATTATTGGCAATGAGAACAAAAGAGAACTATAGGGGTAAGCAATTCGATGTGACCTATGACAAGCTGTTTCATACGTCTGAGGGCATGGGGTTTGTACTCAAGCGTGAAGAGGACATTGAGCCAAGGATGATGGAGGTGTTTGCTACTGACATTCACATTCACTTTGCAAATGTCGGTTGTGCAATCTTCTTTAAGAATGAGCCGAGGAATGAGAACGAATTGGAGTTCATACCCTATGAGAGCAACGGATATATCGTGGAAGAGATATATCAGATGATTGAAGAGGGTGAATGTATTTGATGGGGCATGTACTTAATTGAGTATGAGAATGGGCTAGGGAACTATGTTTTCCCTTCATTTTTTATTTTCCAAAACTTACATTTAGTTTATGGGCAAATATCCCACAAGTTTTCATTATAAATCCATGAAATAACATCCTAATCTTATTATAATTTCTCCCATATCTCAATATTAACATGCTTATGTGCAATAATCCCATAAATCTACAAAATTGTTTCTTCCAATTTGACAAAACATAACCCAATGCGTTTATGGGGAAACAGCCCACATGAATGTAACCCTAACAATTCAACTATAATTCATTGGCTATATGTTTGAAAATCCCATATATCGCAAAATTGGATTTATGGGCTTGACTACCATATTAAAAGAAATTAAAATATTATGGGTTTTTGACCCCATTCTTGGCAGTCCGATTCTATTTCACTAAATTTGCCATCAAAACTAAGAACCGATATGGCAAACAGAAAAGAAGAGTTAGACGCAAAGAGACTTTCAGACCCAAGAGTTGACAGCATCAATGAGGAATTGCAATTGAGAGGCATGAGCAAACAAGACCTCTTGAAAGCAATCGGCAGCAAGGATTATTCTACCCTTTGTAAAGTCTTGAATGGCATTAATCCCCTCAGTGACAAGATGCTGAGAAGGATTGCAGAAGGACTTGGATTGCCCACACAATATTTTGTCGAAAGAGAGATTATCAATACAACCAAGCCTCAGACAAGAAAGGGCTACCAACTTATGAGTGAAATCTTGAAAGAGGTTCCTGAGTTTGTAAGATGGTGTGAATCGCAAGACGTAACAAAGCTGCATGATTTCTTCTTTAATGAGCCAACACGTCCACTGATTGCAACTGGTCACGGTGGAAAGTATGCGGAAGCCGTTTATGCAGCGTTGCTATATGGCACGTATCAAGGTTTGGGTCGAGCCGTTACATGCTATTCGTGCAATTCACTGTCAGATGCCACTATCAAGAACTCAAAGGTTCTTTTGGTGAGCAAGGGAATGGCAAACATTGACATCAATTACATTGCGAAAAGGTGCATGGGAATTAACCCTACCAACACATGTGCTGTGAGGGTAAAGGGTGAGAAAGAAGATGCTGACATTTGCAAGTTGCTTGATAAGAAGTGCGGATGCTCATTGCAATACGACATTGGCATTTCGGATGGCTTCATTAGCATTAAGAGCGTATTCTTCTACACTGCAATCTTCTACAAGGCTTTCACCAATGACAGTGACTTTGCAAGGAAGCTAGACTTCAACCCTATTGCCTCAAAGAACTACACCTATGAATCCGCAAGTGGGATTGCCTCTGTTCCGTCACTTGACAAGATTAAGCATTTCACGGTACTGTACGGAAGCTATGCAGAACCTATTGCCTACAACATTGAGAGCAACATCGTGGAAGCAGGAATCGCCTCTTGTATGATTGCTGACTATAAGAACTATACGCATGGGAGATTCCTAACGGAAGGGAACTATATCAAAAATGACGTTTTCCCATACACGGAGGCAGCGTTGATATGCCTGGTCACACCAAGGGAGAAACATATCTATAGGCAGCTGTTGGAGGCAATGCCAAAGCATCTTCCAATCATTACGATTCAAACAGACCATGTAACGCCTCTAGCTACATTGGACTTGCTCTACAAGGGCAATATGTTCGTTGCTGAGTTGGGAGAGAAATACCATCATACCAACCCCAATGACCCCAATTGCTATAGCTACATAGACAAGCGAGTACCCAAGAATGGCGTGAAGTTCCAAAAGGACTTTGACATCTACGGTGCGCTTGACTACGACCTAACCAACGTGAAGGAGCTGATGAAGGACGTTAATAGGGGGCGTGAAAAGAAGTTCAAGACACCTACGGAGCTGTTCAAGGCAAGGGATGAGATTCTTGAGAAAGAACCGCTTAGAACCGAGCAAGCAAAGGAGAATTGGAAAAGTGCAAAGCCACTCACATTCGATGATTTCAGCTTTAGGACTACTCATGTATATGACACCATGAAGCGTGAGTGTTGGAGCTTCAACAGCAAAGACGATGTGAGGGATGGCGTTAGCTTGAAGGTCGGCAATATGTCTAACGGATATGGTGTCAAGATACTAGGCATTGAGTTCCCCAACTCAGAAGTTCCCTATCAGTTGGCTATCTTCGACAATTCCGCTAAGTCTGTTGAAATCCAAAAAGAAATCATAGACCCTCAGAACGGATGGCTTACTAACGGATTGAAAATGAAGCGCAAATTCATCAAGAGTGAGGAAGGCTCACCAGATGAATACTACAGATACAGAAGAGACACAGAGTTTGAGAAGGGCAAGCAGCTCTGGTGTTATGAATGGATGAAGTGGATTGTTTGGGAAAAAGTTAAGAAAAACAAGGGATTCAGAGACATTCTGCTTTCAATTCCAAGGGATGCCATTATCATTGAACAAGCACAGAAGGAATCAGATACACAATGGGGCGCATGGAATGAAGAGCTGTTAGCAGAAAGAGGTATTGTAGTCAAGTCAGCTGAAATTGAAAATGGCGTTGGCAAGAACTCTAAGGCAGTTCGAGACGTTACGTATTTGGTGAATAACGTTGGTGAATGGATTGGTGAAAACGCAATGGGGCAAATCCTAACCATGTGCAAGCTCGCATTGTATGAGCGAATGGAGCTACCCATTGACGAGAACATCTTGAACGAGGCAAACATCAATTGGTTTGGTCAAGTCCTACGTTTCACCAAGGAGGTAGACGGTAGGGTTAAGGTTAGAACCATGACACCTAGACAGAGGCTTATTCCCACATTGGGAATCATGGGAGCGATTTGCGGTGACATGCTAGGCTCTGTCTATGAGTATGACAAAGAAGGACAAGACACAAATCATTTGCGAGCTTTGAAGCTAGCCAATGCAAAGAAGCTAAGATTGCTAAATGACATGAGCTTTACGGACGATACCGTTCTAACATTTGCCGTTGCAAAGTGGCTCATGGAAGATAAGAATCATGGCAAAGACACACTGATTGACCTTATCAAAGACTTTGGCAGCAGATTGAAACCTAAGACTTTCAGCAAGGAGTTCAAACAATGGAGCAAATCAGATAGCCGTGAGCCTTATGCAAGCGGTGAAGATGGCTGTGCAATGCGAGTTTCACCAATCGCCTATTATGCCAAGGATTTGAAGCAATGTCTCGAATTGGCAAGAATCTCAGCAGAGGTCACGCATAATGGTGAAGAGGGAATCAGAGGCGCATGTGCAATTGCAGCGGCTATTTTCCTACATCTTCATGGAAAGACCAAGGACGAGGTTAAGCAGCTCATATCTGAAATGTTCCCCATGTACGACCTTAACAGAAGGGTTGATGATATAAGACCAACCTACGGCAGACCACACAACTGTGACAATGTGGTTCCTGAATCCATTATCTGTTTCTTGGAGGGCAAGGACTATGAAGATACGGTAAGGTTGGCAATATCGTTAGGTGGTGACACCGATACGATGGGAAGCATGAGCGGAGCTATTGCGGCAGCGAAGGTGGAGATTCCGCAAGAGTTCGCAGAGAGGGCATGTAGGCTATTGCCATTGGAGCTAAAGAAGATATTGGGTGAGTTCTATTCAAGGTATAAGGCAAGTTTTGACAAAGATGTGTCCTTTGAGATTCCACTTGATGAAATCGGCACACCAACTACCGAGGGAGAGCCGAAAGATGATGAAGAAGAATTGCTGATGGCTGAATCTCCTGCTGACACAGTGATTGCAGTGCCAACAGACATTCCAACGGAGGTGAAGCCTGACATGACTATTGGTGACTATGACCTTTACTGTTTCTATACTTTCCGAGATTTCAACATCTTTGACAGCAAGACCCATTGGTGTTATAGCAAGTGGCCGAAATGCTATGACAAATACACGACAGACAGCGGGTTCATCTTTGCGGTAGCCAAGAAAGGCTATAAGGATATTGAGCATCTATTTGGCGGCAAAAAGAAAAGATGGAAGGTAATGGATGATGAATATGCAACGTCCTTAATCTCTCTAACAACTTTCATAAACCCCACAACCAACAAAGTTGACATGTTTTCTGTGACGTTCAGAAGAAATGACACGGCTCAGAAATATCATGGCGATTTCATTGATTATTATGAGCCAATGATTGCCAAGGTGAATGAGGTTTTGGGAGGCTTCGACATTGAAAAGTATTGCATCGAGAAAACGGAAGAGCATATTAGGAAATATGGAGTAAAGACCGTGACAGAAGCTGAGAAATGGCAGGAACTATACATTCCTGACCCTACAGGCAAAAAGTTTGCTGTCAATGGGGAAATTATTATCAAGAAAAAAAGAACGTCTCAGAGCGGCTTAAAACAAGCCGAGCCAAAAAGGAGAGGTAGAAAGCCAAAGAATCAATCCGTTCAGTCCGAGGTTGAGTCAGCCGACATGGAACTGACAGAGCTACAAAAGGAATCGATGAAAGAAATGCTTTCAATCAAAAGCGGAGAATTATTGGATAATGTCTTAAACAAGTAGCAGTATGGGATTTTTCAATTCGATAAAGAACGTTGACGAGTTGCTAAACAAGGTTGGGTATCTTAGGAAGTATCTAAGGGTTTATGACGAAAAAGACATTATTCTTTTCAGATACAATTCCAAAGGTGATGCCAAGATGCTCAGTAATATGTACCCAAGCAGTGTGCCTTTGCCTTGGAGGGGAAAGAAATACAACTCTGTCGAGCAGATGATTATTTCTGCTTACATCGAGGATAATTGTAATCCGATGTATAAGGAAGAAATGGACTATGTGCAAGATTACATCTACCGTTGTGATGATGGAATGGATGTAAAGAGCAGTAAGGACGTGCAAGCCCTATATAGGAAGGTGAGGGCTGAGACCATTGAAGCCATTGGTGAAGAGAAATGGGATTTGAACGATTGGGTTATATCGAGCAAAGCCATCGAGATAAAGTATGAGTATTGCCCTGAGTTTAAGGAGTTTGTCAATGCACATAGTGACAAGTATTTCTGTGAATACATCTATACAAAGCCAAAAGTCAAGGCTGGTGTTCTAAGAGTGGATGATGAAAGCAGCCCCCTCTTTGGCAAGTACATCGGTGCAAACTACACTGGCATTGCAATTCAGCGTTGTTTAACCCTTTAATTGGTGAACGTATGGGATTCTTCGATTTCTTAGACAATAACAACCACGTCCTAGCAAAGATAAACGGTGGCAAGCTATATGACCGCAATAACCACGTTATAGGAAAAATTACATGGGGCGGTGACGTGCAAGATGCCAATAATCACACCCTTGGGCATATAAGCAGCAGCGGTGAGGTTAGAAACAGATGGTATAGTAAATTGGGTAGTGTGCAGTCCAATGGTGACGTTCTTGATGCCAACAATCATAAGCTTGGAAACATTGATTCATGGGGAACTGTGAGAGATAGGAACGGACACACTTTAGGACATGCAAGGGGCTGTGATACCGTGTATGCAGCTGTGTTTTTCTTCTTTGAGTTTGATTGATTATGAAGTACCCAAAGGAGTTTGTTTCATTTGTGGGCAAGGTAAGCTCTGAGACCAATGACAGCTTAAAGTTCATTGGTCAAGGCAATCCCAATGCCAACATTCTGTTTTTGTGGGCAATGACTGCAACATTGGCCTGTCATCGACAAGGAGGCTTGGATGCTGATTATTGGTACTTGGCAGCTGAGGTTATTAACGCCAACTGTGATGTGGGTGCAGCTTGTTGGGGCAAGACAAAGGCAGAAGCCGTGAATAAGCTGAAAAAGGCATTGAAATATGTATAAACCAAATAAACGAGAAGCAATATGGAACTATATGTTATTGAAGAATTTATTATTGACGATGGATTTTACAATTGCGATAATAAGTTAAATAAGGTTTGTGAACAAGATTATTATTGGACGAATTATTTCCTTCTGACAAAAGAAGAAGTTGAATCCATCAAAAAGCAATTGGGGGATAAAGCTATAACTGTTGAAGGTGACAATTGGGGTGTTGAAATAGAGAATTATAATTATTTTATTCAGCCTGCCAATGAGAAACTCGAAGAATATTCAGCAGAATGCGGTTGGAATGAAGAATTTGGAATTTGGGAAGATTATGTTGCTGATAGAGATTTCTATGATGCAATGGTTGAAAGAGCCAATGGCAACTATATGGAAGAATTATACGAAAGAGCCATTAAAAAAACAAGAATCCTAAGAGATTTTCTTGTCACTTTGGATGAACTGATGGAAGAAGATTATGAAAAGTGGAAGATGGAAAACGACAAATAATCCACCAACGACATAATGACTTCAAAAAGTGTCATTGAGAATCATATACTAAAAGAGAATACAATATGAATCCGAATGGCACTTTTAATATGATATTCAGTTAATATTGATTTTTGGAAAATGAAGAATAATAAACGGTGGAAATCATCATCGACTTGCACCGTTCACATGACATAGTTAAAAGCGTTTAGCGTTTCACATTCCAAACCGAATTTGTCTGGTTAAACTTCAACGTAAATTGGAATGGTAGAAACGTTCCCTTAAATGATTATATATAATCCACACTTGGATTCTGTTTTTGTAACATATCATATTGCAAAGATAGACAAAATCCCTCAATTTGACCTTAAATTGTCTTTATAAAAGACAAAATGATATTGTATTTTGCATTTTTTATACGGAAATAGCTAAAATGTGAGAATCTTTTTGTATTTTTGCATCATAAAATTGACACTACTAAAACATATAGAGATTATGAAATATTCATTATTTAGACTATCCATATTGGCATTGCTGTTGGCAATCAATACAGTTGCGTTTGCAGATAAATTTGAAGTTGATGGTATCAAGTATAGTACAACATCTTCTTCAACAGTAGGAGTCTACTCATCTAATAGAGATATTAGGGATGTTGTAATTCCTGAGTTGGTAAATCATAACGGAACTACGTATGATGTCACGTCAATTGGAGATAATGCTTTCTGGTATTGCTCATACCTTACATCGGTGACCATCCCCAACAGTGTCACGTCAATTGGGGTTCATGCTTTCTACCGCTGTTTCAGCCTTGCATCGGTGACCATCCCAAACAGTGTCACGTCAATTGAAAGAAGTGCTTTCGAGGGTTGCAGCAGCCTTGCATCAGTGACCATCGGAAATAATGTTACATCAATAGGAGAATGTGCTTTCTTTGATTGCAGTAGCCTTACCTCTGTGACTATCCCAAACAGTGTTACGTCAATTGGAGATTATGCTTTCTTTGGCTGTAGTTCAATTAAATCTATAACGCTGTTATGTCCTACTGTTGGGTCATGGTTCAGTGGGAAAGAGTCAATTAAGGAGGTCGTTCTCGGTGATAGTGTCACGTCAATTGGACATGGAGCTTTCTATGGTTGCAGCAGCCTTGCATCGGTGACCATCCCAAACGGTGTCACGTCAATTGGAAGTGGGGCTTTTCCTTGGAAAGCAACATTAAAATTTCTAGGAGAAGTGCCCCCAAAATATAATGGATTTAATTATGATTCCCATTATAGTAAAATAGAAGTGCCGAAAGGTAGTTCATTGAGATATGCAACTTCTGAGTATTGGTGCGAGACAGATACCATTTTCGCTATGGATGGAAACAGAATGTTATATCCCATTCCCATCATAAAAAATGATATATCTGTTGTAAAGGTCAATGGAAATGCAGACGGTACAGAAGCAGAGGAAGGTGCAGAAGTTGAGATAACTGTTGCCAACAATGAGTATCTTCCTTATAGTCTGATTATTTTTGACAACCACGAGGTTACAAATCCACTTATGAAGGATGGTAAATTTGTTATAAGGGTGTCTTCCAGTCAAAAAGAGAATGTCGTTTCATCATATTGCTATCCTTACATAGATATTACATTGTCTAAAAGTGGAACATTGATTGACCAAGTAGGGATAGATAATTTAGGTACTCTGGAATGCTTGAAAGTCAGTGGTGATATTAATGGTACTGACATTTTAACCATTCGCAAAATGAAGAATCTAAAGCTGTTGGATTTGTCGGATGCCCATATTGTCAATGGTGGACTGTCTTATTATGAGAACTACGCTACATCTGAGAATACCATTGGTGAGCATTTCTATGATGGACTTGAAAAACTGCAAAGGATTAAACTTCCACAAGATATACACAGTATAAATAAACATGCGTTTATAGGGTGTAAAAATATAATCACTATGACAATTCCTCGCTCAGTAAAGAATATGTATAATGAATGGAGTGAGCCTATGGATGAAACTATATTATCCCTACAGATAGAAGACCTCACCCAATGGTGTACTATCAATTGGAGGTATTTTCAACTTGACTATAAATTATGGGCAAGATACCATTTATTCCTTAATGATGAAGAGATTATTGATTTGCAAATTCCTGAAGGATTAAAGTCAATACCTTCCTATTCATTTTTCGGATGTAAATGGCTTAGGTCTGTTACCATTCCAAGTAGTGTGACAGATATGTCTGGAAATGCATTTTACCGTTGTACCGATATAACTTCTGTTACTTCACTCAATCCTACACCACCACAAATTACGAGCGATGTTTTTTTCGTAAATTATGATAAGACCACTTTGTATGTTCCTAAAGGCAGTAAAACTCTTTATTGGTTGCACCCATATTGGGAGAAATTCAAGAACATTGAAGAGATTGATGATGATTTGGTTGGTGATGCCAACTCTGATGGTATTGTGAATGCTGCTGATATTGTTGAAATGGTGAATTATATTATTGGCAAACCTTCTAGCACATTCAACAAACATTCAGCCGATATGAATGGTGATGGCGTGGTCAATGCTGTCGATGTTACCCTTCTCATTAAGGCCATTAAATAGTATTAAGCAATGGAATTAACAAAAATGTTCGTTATATGACAATTCAATTATGAAAAGATTATATTCAATAATAATGTTGTTAGCCGTATTGGTTGCCGCATTGAGCTTAACCGCTTGTAGGAATGGGACAATGAAAGAGCATCCTATGGATATGAAGTCTGATTCTTCTGCTGTAGGGGTTTCAGACCATCCCATTACCGATAAGCTATATGCTGAGCTAGATTCAGCAGAGGTCTATAATGATAGCATTCTGTTTGGTTATTGGTTTAAGCCGCATGAGGCTTGCTATGTCAATATCTTCTTTCATAAGGATAATACCTATGAGTTCAAGTATTATGAGGTCGGTAAAGGTGACGAGATAATCGATATGAATAAGAGTGGTACATTCACTTTTGATGGCAAGGTCATTACTCTTGCTTCTGATGATGGATGGGATGAATACTTTAATGGTATCATGTACTATAAGCACAATGGCACAAATTACTATTTAACAGATAAAAAAGGTGATTTGTATTTGGTGAAAGGTAGTGATTAGAAGAAAAATTAACTAATAATAAACGAAAATATGAAAAAACTGTATTCAACAATTATGCTGTTAGCCATGATGGTAGCAGCGTTAAGTTTAACCGCTTGCGGTGGTGATGATGAAGAAGGTGATGGTGGAATCACTCTCAAACAAGATTATGACAT